>Ga0163110_10000017_pt1 | contig 85753 bp, 79 predicted proteins | sample CRUFie1St17metaG_FD_108703 | JGI IMG/M metagenome (GOLD analysis project Ga0163110, IMG submission 108703) | Marine microbial communities from the Costa Rica Dome - CRUD Field 142mm St17 metaG | ecosystem: Environmental > Aquatic > Marine > Oceanic > Photic zone | place: Costa Rica: the Eastern...
CCCCCCGAGCATTCATCAATTTCTTACACACACTAATATTAGTTAAATTAACACAGGGCTCTATTGTGGGCCTCTGTCCAATGGGCATATCAATTCATCACATTCGAAAGAGAGTTGTGCACGGCCATAGCGAAGGGGTACTACCCGGTCCCATATCGAACCCGGAAGTCAAGCCCTTCTGCGTCATTTCTTGTACTGTGGTGCGAAAGCCCACGGGAACGTTTGTCGCTGTGCCACACTCTCTTTCCCCCCCCGCACAATTATAACATTCATGGGCGTAGCCATAAAACGAAGGAGCCATTCATATGACAATTTCAACCGGTGATATATTGGGTAATTCCCAGGTTGGAGTTTATTTGAGTGTTATAGGTAAAAATATATTTTACCCTTCTTCTCTTGATAAATCAGCAATATCTGAAGTAGAAAAGGCCTTTGATTTAGAGATGCATCCCATGTTAATTGGAGGTTCGTCATTGCTTGGTAGTTTGATGGTTGGAAATAATAAAGGAATAGCTGTAGCAGATATTGCTACCGAAGAGGATCTTGACACTTTATCCAGTTTTGGTGAAATCGTTATTTTAGAAAGTGGGGTCAACGCAGCAGGTAACTTAGTTGAATGTAACGATTATGGAGCTGTAGTAAGCAAATCTATTCCAACTCCCGGTGTTGAATTAATTGGTGAGGTTCTGGGTGTCAAAACTGCAAGAACTAGAGTTTCAGGACAAGATACTATCGGTTCTCTTTTGGTAGCGAATAACAAAGGAATATTATCTCATCCAGATGTGACATCGACTGAAGTCAAGATCATTGAATCTGTGATGAACGTTCCTGTTATGGTAGGTACAGTTTGTTTTGGTTCTCCTTATGTTGGGGCCGGATGTGTAACTTCTGAAAGTAGTGCTCTTGTGGGTAGTGGTTCAACAGGTCCGGAGTTAAATCGTATCGAAGATGCCCTAGGTTTGATTTGATTATATTGCAGTAGGTGCAACATGATCGTCGTCTTTACTCTCACTTTTCTTGACTCTGTTCCAAACATTTTTCATCAATAAGTTATGATGTGTTTCGCAATAATGAAACCTTATGTAGGCTTCTCTAAAAGAATATGCTTTATTCCCAGTGGCAACTAAAAATCCCTCAGGAGATAATCGACTAATGTTAACTCCTTCTTTTTTACAGTCACCATAATCGCAATTATTCATAATTACCCCTGTGACAACTATTTATTGAAATTTACTAGTCATTATCTTCTAAGGGTTCTATAACAATTAAAGGCATATTAGCTTCAATACTATCTCCTGATTGGCAATTAATTTCGATTATTTTTCCAGAAATAGGAGCCTGAATTTCATTCTGCATTTTCATCGCCTCTAGAATCATAATCACTTGACCTTGTGTTACTTTGTCTTCCAAATTTACGTTTAGAGATACAATTTTACCCGGTATTGAGGAGGAAATTTTACCAGACAGTTTTCTCTTATTCCCGATTCTTTTTCTGTTCTGTTTTGGACTAGAATTCCCCCCTTCTGTTCTGACATTGAATGTAACTCCTTCAATTTCAACTATCCAGGAATCTCCGTCTCTCTCCATCAGAACTTCAAAATCCTCATCGTTTACTGTAATCTTTCTTTTTTCTTTCAAAAAATCACCTCGACGTACTTCTTTTCGAATTAAAGGACGATAAATTTCTTTTTCCTAGTAACATTCTTCTATGGTCATTAACCCATAATTCTCCTTTATTTCTGTAGTTTGAGGTTTTAATTGCCTCTCCTTGAGATGTTGCCAGCAAAACAGATGCTATAGCTACTTTTTTTAACAAATCTATTCTTTCTACGTTCATTCTAAAACCTCTAAAGCGGTATATTTCCATGTTTTCGTTCTGGTCTTGTTTCCTCTTTTTCAAGTAATGCTCCAAGTGCCTTAATTAACACATTTCTTGTGTCTCTGGGTTTTATGACATCATCAAGATACCCTAATGCTGCGGCTTGATATGGATTTGCAAATGTTTCGTTATAATCATCGACCAATCGCTCTCTTTCTTGTTCTGGGTTTCCTGCACTATTGATTCTTCTTCTATGAATTATCTGAACTGCTCCCTCCGCTCCCATTACAGCGAGTTGAGCACTCGGCCAAGCAACGTTGTAATCTCCACGTATATGTTTAGATGACATCACATCATATGCTCCTCCATACGCTTTTCGAGTGATTACTGTAATCTTTGGAATTGTAGCCTCAGCATAGGCATAGAGTAACTTAGCGCCGTGTCTGATTATTCCTCCCCATTCTTGATTAGCCCCGGGTAAGAAACCAGGCACATCCACCAGAGTTAAGATTGGGATATTGAATGCATCACAAAATCTAACAAATCTTGCTGCTTTGACGGATGCATCAATATCTAGACAACCTGCCAATATTTTAGGTTGATTTGCTACAATACCTATTGTTTGACCCCCCAATCTCGAGTATCCTACAATTATATTGGGTGCATAATCTGCCTGTACCTCTAGAAAGGCCCCATCATCTACAATCTCTTCAATAACCGTTATCATATCATATGGTTGTGATGGATTCTCAGGTACTAAATCATCTAATTTTTCGTTAGATCTCGTCATTGGATCATCTGTCGGTTTAGTTGGTGGTTTTTCTAGATTATTTGAGGGCAAAAGTTGAATCAGCTCTCTTACAATTTCAAGAGCATCATCATCGTTTTCAGCTGTAAAATGAGTGACGCCTGACTTACTTGCATGAGTACTAGCCCCACCTAGTTCTTCAAAAGATACTTCTTCGTTTGTTACAGTTTTTATGACCTCAGGGCCAGTGATAAACATATGAGATGTTTTATCCACCATTATCACAAAATCTGTGATTGCTGGAGAGTATACTGCACCTCCCGCACATGGACCCATTATTACTGATATTTGTGGTATTACTCCACTAGCTCTGACGTTTCTGAAAAAAATTTCCGCATACGAACCTAAACTCGCAACCCCTTCTTGAATTCTTGCACCGCCGCTATCATTTAATCCAATCACTGGTGAGCCTGTTTTTAGAGCCATATCCAAAATCTTGCATATTTTCAATCCATGCATTTCCCCTAAAGAACCACCATATACAGTGAAGTCTTGGGCAAAACAATATACAACTTTGCCATTTATAGTACCGTGTCCACATATCACACCATCTCCTGGTATGACATTTTTGTCCATTTCAAAATCTCTACACCTATGTTCTACAAGAGAATCGACTTCCATAAAAGAATCCGCATCTAACAATTGTTCTATTCTTTCTCTTGCAGTTAGCTTCCCTTTAGAATGCTGAGCTGCAATTCTCTTTTGTCCACCACCAGCCTCAGATTGAGCTTTTCTTCGACGCAGCTCGTCGATACGTTCCTTCCCACCAGACATATGATGTTATTCAATGGCGAGACTCAGCCAATTAGCATTACTCTTCGTGAAACTCTTGTAAATCGATTGTTTGAAATCACTTGCCCCTTCCCATTACAACGTTATGAGCATGCGAATTGTAATCGCTAAGCCGGGTCTTGACGGCCATGATAGAGGCGCAAAGGTAATTGCAAGAGCCTTGAGAGATGCAGGTCACGAAGTAATCTACACTGGTTTAAGGCGAAAACCATCAGAAATTGTCCGTGTTGTAATGGATGAGGATGCAGTTGCTGTTGGGCTTTCTACTCTATCTGGAGCCCATAATGTACTGATCCCTAAAGTGTGTCAAGAACTTATATCCAATAACATGGGCGATGTAATTGTTTTCGCTGGCGGAATCATACCTGAATCTGATAGGGAATATTTGTATTCAATAGGAGTAAGAGCAATATTTGGTCCCGGTACAAAGACTAGTTCAATTATTGATTTTTTAGATACAATTTCTGAACGAAGAAATAGTAATCTGGACGTAGGTGTTGGTGATAAGAAAGGATGGAGATGGCCTTGAGTATCGACAAAAACATATCTCTTGCAAAGAAAGGAAATAGAAGAGAACTTGCTAGATTATTAACATTGATAGAATCTGGTAAAAAATTACCGATTAAGGAATATGGTAACCCATGGGTCTTGGGAGTCACTGGGCCGCCCGGTGTAGGAAAATCAACATTAATAGGTTTGATGATCAAAAAATGGGCTTCTCGCGGAGACAAAGTTGCAGTTTTAGCAATAGATCCTTCTTCTCCTAAAAGTGGTGGAGCTTTATTAGGTGATAGAATGAGAATGACCTCTGCAGATATAGGCGAATCGGTGTTCATACGTAGTTTGGCCACAAGAAACCATCCAGGCGGATTAATGCCATTTGTAGATCAAATGATAACTTTACTGACCTATTGTGGTTGGAATAAGGTGGTAATAGAAACCGTCGGAAGCGGCCAATCAGAGATTAGGATAGTTGCATTTGCGAATCGAATAATGCTAGTCGATGGCCCCGATCGAGGTGATATTATTCAAGCAGAAAAAGCAGGAATAATTGAATTAGCGGATCTGATTGTGATTAACAAATCAGATTTACCTAATGCTGATAGCGCCGCTAACTCGATTAAAAATTCACTCGAACTATCAAATACCAAGAATACTGTAGTAATGCAGACATCTGCGATTGATAAAAGTGGTATATCTGAGTTAATAGAAGAATTAGATAATTTAGAAGTAGATAAAGCAAGAAATATCCTAAGAACTAAAGAAAAACTGATTTCAGCATGGGATTACAAGTTGCTATCAAACCCTGACATTGATGAAATATTATTAGACTTAGAGTCAGGAGCGATAAATCTAGAAGAGAGTTTAAGGAAGTTTTAATTTTTTGAGGTGTGAAATTGAACAGTGACGTAATTCCACTAGATATTGATCATGCTAAACACTCGGTCGGAGGAATTAGAGGACACATATTCAGAAGATTTACTCATATCATAATGTGCATAATTCCAATATTATATTACACAAAAGGCTCCCAACTTTCGGGCTTCTTTTCTATAGAACCAAACCAATTTGTCACATCATGTCTGCTCATACTAATCTTCTTGGAGTTAATAAGACTTAAGTTTGGTATTGTAATTGTTGGCCAGAGAGAATACGAAGCTGAACAAATATCTGCACTAGCATGGGGAGCATTTGCTGTCTGTTTAGCATTAATAATTTCACCCGAATCGAGGAATTTTAATGGTATGGAGTCAGGGATGTATGCCGCGCCACTGATTTGGGGCCTAACTTTCGTAGATCCAATAATGGGAGAAATTAAACGGTCAAAAAAAGGTATAAATGCCGCTATAATAGTCGGCCTTGTAACTTCATATATTATCTGGCTGTCTTGTTCATATTTTCTTGGTACCCCAATTCTGGCTTCTGTTATATTAGCACCCTTGACAGTCCTTGGTGAGTTACCTACTGTCAGGTGGATTGATGATAACGCCACTATGATTCTTCTTCCATTGACTGTTTTATTAGTAATAGAACCATTTCTCTGAACATCAACCAGCGTCATGTTTACATTCTTCTTCCATCTGCGGTGAATGATAGTATGGATAACAACGAACAGGACGAGATAATGGAATCATCGCTTTCTCAAAATACATATGTTATGATTTGGGTGATCGCATCTTTAGCTTCACTAGCAATATATGTCAAATATTTTTGATTTTATATCAAACGCTGAATTAAATACCTGTTATTTTAGGAGTTAACATGTGCGGTATAACCGGCATTCTAGGGAATGGAGACTCTTCTCTTCTCAGCTCAATGTCGCGCAGTTTATCTCATAGAGGGCCTGACGGATCTGGTATTTTTGAATCGGATATAGTGGTAGGGAGCGTGTGTTTAGCACAATCTAGACTCGCGATTGTAGATATACATGGTTCAAAACAACCTATAAACTCGAATCATAATTGTACTCTAATTCAAAATGGTGAAATATATAATTATCAAAAAATAAGGTCAAATATTCAAAATTATCCTTGGCTTACATCTGGAGATAGCGAGGTTATTTTGGCACTACATCGCAAATACGCTTTTGATAATAAGAAATCTCACGAAGTACCCATTGGTAAGAATGTAGGGTCTTTATTTATGGAAAAAGGAGCAGATAAGTCGGGAAATAAAGCTGAAAAACATAGACGTTGGGTTTCTATGTTGGATGGTGTATGGGGTTTTGCTTTATGGGATCCCCAGATCAGAGAATTAATACTTTGTAGAGATCCAATGGGAGTAAAACCCCTTTTCAGAACTTTGTTATCCGATGGAACTCTGCTATTTGGCTCAGAAATAAAATCCTTTTATGCTGTTCCAGATTTTGAAGCAAAGCCTGACATAAATGCATTAGCAGTGAGATTGGCTTTTGAGTATCCATTAGATTATACTACAATGTTTTCTGGCGTCACTTCAGTAGCCCAAGGTACTATAGAAACATGGTCTGTAGATAAAGATGGGAAAGCGGTTCTGACAGGTATTTCTAGATATAATGATGAAAAAATATCTCCGACCAAAACATGGAATCCTTCAACCGATGCAGAAATTCTATTACAATCGTTATATCAAGGTGTTGAATCTAGATTTATGGCAGATGTTCCAGCGGGGGTCGTATTATCTGGAGGGTTAGATTCCAGTCTTCTCGTTGCATTGTCTAAGCGGGTCTCTGACGACAAAGGAACTCATTCTCCAGAAGTCTGGACTGTGGCTGGTGATGAAAAGAATCCTGATATGCAAGCAGCAATACAGGTTGCTGAACACTATGAGTTAAATCATCACAAAAAAATTATAGATCCAGAAAAGTTTTGGCATACACTACCAAACTTTATCTGGAGTGGAGAAGATCTTGACATTTCCGTTTTATTCTGGCAACCATTATTTGAGGAAATGTCGAAAAAGGTCAAAGTTGGAATTTGTGGTCAAGGTGCCGATGAATTACATGCAGGATATTCTAGATATAAAAATCTCAAAAAACATTCTAAATTAATTGAAGATAGGTTGAAAGATTTTGGTGGCATTTCAATTGAACAAGACTTTATCGGTTTAGGGCAATCATGGATTAACAATGATTTTTCTCCCCAGACAAATTTCACTAACCTCAATGATATACTGCAATTCGAACTTGATCGGGGGCAATTAACAAATTTCCAACTGAGGTTAGGGGATCGTCACAGTATGGCTTTTGGCGTTGAAGCTAGAATTCCATTTTTGTCTAAGGAACATAGAACTTTATCATATAAAATTCCAGTAGATTGGAAAATTAGTTCGAATGATGAAAAATTAGCTCTACGAAGTGCCGCAAATTTGACAGATCTTCCTAAGGAGATAGTGAAAAGACCAAAGATGCCTGCTGGAACTGCTACCACTCCAACTATAATGGACAATCTTCTTTCAGAACTAAGACCTTATGCTGATGATTGGGTAGATGATTATGGAAAGCTATCTCCTATGCTTAAGAAACAACCCGACATGGCAATTGGGTTAAGATTATTCCATGCAATTCATTTAACAGACAATGGAAGCGGAGTTAGGAAAGGTTCTGTCTTGGACTTGATTCACGACGTATCTGGATGGGAAGATATAATTCCTTAGCAGGAATATTATTTATCTCCTTCTCCGGATTCTATTTCAACACCTTCCATACCTACTATTTCATAATTCGATGGAAACATTGCTACAATGACTCCAGCCACAATACATCCAAGAGCCATGTAGAATCTAGCTTGTATCATCATTAGCTCCAAACCAATTACTACCAACAATAGGCCACCTAAGTTTGATACCCAAACTAATGTTTTGAAAGTAGACAAAGAAACTCCGGTCGTTGTACCTGTTCTTTTTGGGCCGAACTCAGCACCAAATCTTACTGGATCATCCTCTGCCATCTTTTTCACCTGTCGATCATTATTATTGCATCAGTTGGGCAAGAAAGAACACAAAGTTTGCATCCTGTGCATTGATCTCTCAAAATCCTAGCTTTTTTGTTAACTGAAACGTTCATTATTGGACTTGCTAAAGGTTTGTCAAATAATTCAATTGCATCATCATCACAAACTATTGTACACTGGTCGCAGCCTATGCATAACTCTTCCTTTACCCAGGCTACAGTTTCTTCTCCACCTTTCATCGAAGCCATTTCTCCAGCTTTAAGAGAATTCAACATAATACGTATCTTAGTCTGTTGTTTTCTACGACGTTCCGCTACATCAGAGGCGCCCGTCATGATACTCCGAAGGCTTCATTCTACTCAATACTATGTTTTTCTTAGTCAGATTAATTTCTTAGGTTCTTCTCCGCAGTAGCATGGATAGTCCACCCAAAGAAAAAAAATGGTGGAATGATTCTATGGTGCTTCTAGGACTGTTTCTTCCATCATCGATTTGGTTAGTCATGTACCTTTTCTTATCTTTAAAAATAGCCTGGATTTCATTTCCTTGTGGCTTATTAGTGGGCTTCTTCCTCTGGTTGATAGCCTTAGGTTATGAGAATCCTCGTATGGCTAAAGCGACTTTGTTAGGGGTCTTAATAAATTTATTCTTTGCATTAATTTCCGCTTATTTTGCGTTTCTCTAGTTGCTATTTTTAGCATTAACTTGTCTGGCTAAGAACGATACAACATCTAATATCTCGAAATCATGCCTTGGATCTCCCTCGAATTTGAGACATTCGAAATGACTTACGCACTTGGGACAAGAAGTCAACATCACATCTGCTCCGGTGGCTTTCACTTCGTCAAATCGTTGTATTCTTAATGCCCTACTATTTTCATTACAAGACATCATACTTGACACTCCACAACAAAGTCCATCTTCTTTATTATGTTCCATTTCAACTAAATCTACACCTTCAACAGCTCGAACTAATTCTCTTGGCTCTTCATAGATGTTCATTTGCCTTCCTAATCTACATGGATCGTGATATGTCACAGTAAGGTCCTCTTCGGTTTGTAGATTCATGTCGAAACCATTTTCTATTAGATATTCGGTAGTATGCATAACTTTCATGTCGTCTAATTCATAGTCAATAGCGAATGTTTTGAAGCATTCCGCGCAAGATGTTACTAAGGTATCTATTCCAGATTCGCCTAGTTTTTTCTGATTATATGATTTTAATTTTTCAAAGACTTCTGTCATCCCTTGCCATTTTTGGTCATGGCCACAACATTTTAAGAAATCTCTACCAAGATAAGTCACTTCGGAACCCATGTCTTCGAACAGAGTAAAGGCTGCTGTCGTTGTATCTCCAAGATTCATTGTACCTTCGTTTACGTGGCTAAAAATCATTTCTTGATCAATATAGTCGACACAGCCTGGATAATAACCAATATTAGAATCAATAGGGTAGTCTTCAACATTTATGAAAGCCTCGTCAGCACTTTCCTCTGCTTCAGCCGCCAAAACTGCTTGTAACAATGTATGAGGTATTTCTGTTGCCGGAGGTCCTCCTACTATCAGGCTTCTCCTAATGTCTACATATGAGTCGTAATCTACTAATTGTGGGCAAGCATTAGTACAAGCAGTACATGTTAGGCAAGAATACAATGGTACGCCATCGTCTTCGTTGTTCCAGGTATTGTAGATTATGTTTAATTTGTCTCCTGCATTGAATAATCTAACCGGACAAGCGTCATCGCATAAATCACAACCATAACACTTATTCATTTCCCATTCGTATCCTCTAGCCATACTTCTCATCAGCATGAAGACCATTGCTCCAACACCTAAACATGGTATAAACATAGAATAGATTAGCTTTGCATCAAGACTCTTTGGATTTTTATGATAGGTTGGATTTTCCACTGTAAGTTTTGTCAATTCACTGGAATCTAATGTTGTTTGTGACCTTAGTATAGCAGTTCCATCATCTCCAATCATAAGTGGTTGGTATACTGTAACTGAGTAATCCATAATCATGCTAACTGAGGAATTAACATCATTGCTGATTGAAGTAAACTTTAGTGTGTAGGAAGTTCCTGAATCTAAGTATAGACTATCCGAAGAACAACTTCCTTCTTCAGTACTCCATAGCACATTGCTGTCCGAATCTGTCAATGTGAGTGTTTGCGAATGCACTCCTGCGTTTCTAACTGTAGTTCTGAAGTTGCATCCTATATCTGCTGGGACGCTTTCAACACCAAAATCTTCAACATTAAATACTTGGGTATCCATGAAAGTAATTTGCTCGTTTCCTATTTCATTACCCAAATAACTTTGTTCACCAAATACTGCATTTCTTCCGGTTTCAGGTGCTGAGTGTTGATTGGCACCAGAATAATCCATAATTACTTGTTTAGTTGGTTGATAGATCCCCCAATCTACCCAGTGAACAGCAGGAAGTATACAGTAATCTGATAAATCTTCACCATGCGTTAGGGTTTGCCAAACTAAAATATCTTGAGATTCTTCGTAAGGGAGACATTCGTCAGACCATTCCGCCCAAACATTCCCTTTATCCACGTGTATTAGTGTATCAGAAGGTTGTGTCCTTAATTTGTCTAATTCACTAACGTCGTCCATTGCTCCAAGACCACCATAGTCCCAAAAACCGTCTTCGTAAATAGGCCAGGTTACGACACAAATTATGATAGCTGCTATCGCTGAACCTACTGCGATTTGTCTTCCTATGACTGGAGTTAATCTAGCACCTAATGCATTGAGGCCAAATTTCCTCACCGCGAAATATATCACGGCGAAGATGAATATACCCGTCAGTATCCAGGGAATAGCATTGAATATTTCTGCAGTCCAAGGCTCTTGCCTACCACAAAAGAGGTAACTGTGCGAATCTGCCCAGCAATAATTTTTCAAATCTTTTGCATATAGTTCTAAGAATATATTGATGGAAAACACAGAAATAAACCAAACATGGGCAAGGTATACTGCTCCAGCGGTTGCGAACCAAGGGTCTTCAACACCTCTTTTTTCTCTGCCAGGTAAGAATGGGGGTAAAGCGAGAATACCGACTGGTATACCCGTAATCGCAGCACCCCACCATGCCGCATTCCAAAAGATATATTCTGCGCCAAAAAATGCGCCAATAGGTCCAGCAGGTATTGTATAGGAGGGCAGATATTCACCCCACCTCAAATACCCATAAGAGAACAATACATACCAGTCAGGGAAAACGAAACCGGCTTGTGCAAAAGGATCAGCCGCACTGTGAAGAGGTGGTGGTATCAACCAACAATAATAAGCTAAAGTTGCAATCATGGATGCAAAAATTATTGTGTCTCTTAGAACTTCTGACGGCCAAAAAGGATGACCCATGTGAGGCCGTCTTCTTTCTTGATCAGCTTCAACAAGGTTGTCTCTCTCGTTGACATAGACATCTGCGATTCTACCAAATCTTTCTATTATTCCCAATTAAACACCTCCCTAATGTGGCTCCGCAATTCCTTGAACCCAAACGATAAATAAATGGGCAATAATAAGAGTAGTTACGATCACGGGCAAGATAAATACATGCAGGAAGTACATTCTCGTCACAGTTTGGCCGGACAATGATGTCCCGGCAAACAACGCTTTAGCGACCCATCCGCCGATAAGTGGTGTAGATGTGGCCATATTTATTCCGATTGTCGCGGCTCCGAACGCTAGGCTATCCCATGGTAACAAGTATCCTGAATATCCGAAGAAAATTGTGAAGAACATCAATGCCACACCGATTAGCCAGTTGAGTTCTCTAGGGTTCCTGTATGCTCCAGTAAAGTAGACTCTACACATGTGCAAGAAAACTGCTGCTACCATAAAATGAGTAGTCCAATGATGGATAGATCTGATGATGTAACCAAATGGTAATTGAGTCATAATAAACTCCATTGATGAGTATGCAGGAGTAGGATCCCCTTCGCCACCAGGGACATAGTAAAGACCGAGCACAGTACCGGTAATTACCAGTATAACAAATGCTAGGAAAGAAATACCTCCCAAACAATAAAGAGGATACCAATACCAAATTATTCTCAGCTTATATTTTTCAGCATGAGTCAATGGCATTTGTCTGTGCATGCTGTGGTAAGCATTTTTACTCATCCCCCAATAGTCTTGAATTCTAAATCTTGTATCTAGCCAAGAAAATGCCCACAAGAATGATTTTTCTGCTAAGCCCATACCAGAAGCACTGGTTTCCACTGCTCTCAGAATGTCCTTCCGAGGCATATCATCCCTCTCCTTACGAAGAGTAAAAGCTACTAGTACCACAACTATTGCTATAAAAAACCATAAAAACCAAAATTGTATCATATTTTTACCTCACGCGCAATATGCATACCAGTCTATAAAATCTGGTAATGCTTCAATCATGTCTCCATTAAGGACGAATGGAATTAATGGCATCCCGTTGGGAGAGGGACCTCCTACTTTTCTTATTCCAATGTAATTGAATGGTGTTCCTCTACCCATACTATTCTTTTCAATAGCTGTAGGGTCAAATCTACTAGAGTGGCAAATGCAGAATAATTTATTTCCTCCGGACTCTGTTCCGCCCGCCTCCCAAGTGTCGTTTGTGTAATCGTTCGCTACCAACTGCCATCCGGGTATGCAACACAAGTGTGGACACCTTGAGAATACAATAATTAAATTGTCATGAATAGATAACGTCGAGTACTCTACCTTTTCATCAACTTCAAATCCTGATCCGATGTATTTTCCACCCGAACTGTAGCCGTCTAAATATTGAAATCTTGGTTTATTCGAAGCTGCAGCAGAATTTTTATTTTCTTCATGCGGAACGTACACTACGTTAACAGGCATTCCTGACCACACTCCTTGGGCTCCAGCCATACCTGTATTGCTAGTGGAGGCAGCCTGCACGAAAGCATCGTAACTCATCGGCTCAAGATGACTATCTCCGTACCAAACAGTATCCTCTGCTCCAGTTGGAACCCAGAATCGAACGGCGGTGTCCCCTCCTCCGGCTTCTGGCTGCCCCATCAGTAAGGCAGCAAAGCCTATACTGCCAAGACTTGCTAGAGTAATTCCTCCGGCCGCTGTGTTAAATGAATACCGTAGGAAATCCCTACGATCAATTAACCTAGATTCTTCTTTATCTGATGAATCATCTCCCGATAGTGGGCGTAATCTAAAATTCCTACTCAATAATCACACCTCATATTTTTTCCATCCTTCTGAATCATTAGGAGTAATATATTTGTTTCTCCTATGTTTGATAATTACGAGGTCAGGCATAACAAATCTTAGGTATATTATTCCCATGATTATTAGTGTAGTTAGTGTCATCGCCAGAAATAGAGATAATAATTGTTGATCCCATTTGTTGTATAGTCCGTAACTGAGCGACCCGGCCCAAAAGAGTGTCCAAACTAATCCCCAGATGCCCAATAATAAGATAATTATAGAATCGCCGGCAGGTGAAATGCTAGATCTAACTACTGTACCTGGAGAGATTTCATTGAATACTCCGTGATCTACAGCTGAGAGATACGTTTCTTCGGAGAGCTCGACACCATCTAGTGCTGAACGAGCATCTTCTACAGATACTTTTCCTGATTTAACTTTCTTGAGTAATTCTAGGACGACATCTTCTCTCATATCTGGTCACCTCTTCTTTCATGCTTTATTCTAAGTCTGAGTAAGTTGGACCTACCCTTATAGTTCCTTGAGAAACCATATCTCAAGAAAAATCCACAAAATATAATCACTATGATTACCGCAAAGAAACCTAGAAGTCCTAGCCAATGTGCTCTTAGAGCAGCTCCCATGTGGTGTAAGTCAACATGAGCTTCTTTTGGAGCAGGTGGTTCTATTTCGCCGTTACCTGAGAACAACATTCGGGTTTGACCATTATCTACTCCTTCATCCAATGTTACGGTAAGCCTGTTCCATCGGTCTAAAGCAGATGGAATTGCGTCGCCATTGACTGTATTACCTGCTATCCAGAAGTTTATTGGTCCACTTCCAGATTCGGGAGCAGTCCATATTAGATGCCAAGTTCTATCTTCTGTTTTAGACCCCGAATCGGTGTGGGTGAGGGTATTTTGGTCATCCTCCCAGTTCTGAACATGTGACTCAGAACCAATGCCTGCAGAAAGTGAACCTGAAGTGGCCCTCATGGCAAATCCTCCTGTTTGTGCTCCTCCAATTTCTGCACCTCCGATTAGTTGCAAAATCATAGGATATGACTTCCCGGCTTCATAGTGAAAAGGTACGTTGTCAAGCACGACTGTAACTGAATTATCCGGCTCTTCTGCATGGCAAGTACAGCCTGCAAGCGCAACATCTCCTTCCCCATCAGAATCTCCTCCGATTCCAGTATGGTATGCTTGGGTTGTAGTCGCTAAAAATAGCGTTAACACAGCCAAAACCAAAGTACGACGGCTAACGCGATTGAAGTTGTACATATCTCACACCTATGGACAGACCGCGCCAACTGAATGAGGGATATTAACCTTCCAGTTTCGTGCCTTCGGAGTGTATACAAATTAAAGTCAATTTTATTACATCAAACATTGACAACACTCAAACCAAAAGTAGTGTTCGGAGTTCCTAATGGAAAAGCGTTCTTGGGAGAATATCTACGAATTATCAGACGAGCAATTACGTAATTTAGATAGAGCCGAAGATATGATTGAAATGATGGATCTAACCAAAGCGGAAACTCTGCTTTTGGAAATGGACAAAGAAGAACCTAACTGTGTACCTGTTTTAAATGTGCTAGCTCACATGTATGGGAGGCATTTGTCAGACTTTGAGAATGCGATAAGGTACTACAATAAAGTTTTAGAAATCGAACCTGACAATGCGTGGGCGAGGGATGAAAGACGTAAATATAGTCGTTATTTGTCGTATGATTGAATTATCTCTAAACACTAGCCCTTGTTCAGACTATCGTGCATCAGGGTGCTCTGCTAATTGTTGGAGTTGGAGGATTGGGCTGTCTTTGGGCGGAAAGATCTCATCTAAGATGTTCTGAATACTCAGAACTTCTGCTAATTGATGCAGATGAAAATACATTTAACGGCAGTTCTGAAGCCCATTGTTTGCATCTTGATGCTTCTGGTGAGGCGAGGGGGGCTGCGGCCCTACCTGTACTGGCCAGCCATAGATTAAACGAGGGCATAAAAGAAATACAAACTCTGTTGGACCAAGCTGAACTAGTTGTGGTATTGACTTGTTTGGGAGGAGGAGTTGGCTCAGGTGCAGCATCAGAATTTTCTAGAATCGCGATTGAATCTGGCTGTATGGTGGTCTCTGTCGCAGGGTTTCCTTTTGCAGAGCAGCCTATTAGGACGAAAATAGCAGAGGAGTCTTTTCCGAAATTATACGCAAATTCAAATGTTTGTATAAAGGTCAGTCTTGAAAGATTGTCTTGGCAATCGAAAGAAAGAAAACTTGACTGGAAAAAGGGTGCAGGTTGGATTGAAGAATTGGTTGAAGGATTACTGTCAACCCTTGCTAAGGTTGGAAAAATTAATCTTGACTTAATGGACTTCAAAACTATTGTTGAACATCCTGGAGAGGCTACTATTCTTGTTGGTTCAGGCCCCACTTCTTCTCTGTCCGAAGTTGTTAAAAACGCTCTAAAATCACCGCTTTCTAATCTTAAAATCGATGGTGCTAAAGGTTGTTGGATTCAGGTTGAAGGCGGTTCTGATATGACAATTTATCATCTGAATGAGGTTACAGAAAAGTTCGTTTCGTTGTTAGACTCTGACTGTCAAGTTCTCCTGGGTGCTCGTTCCAGCGATGAGATGATTGGGCGTATCAGAGTCGTGGCTGTCGTAAGTGGTTTGGCAAAACCCTGAACCGTTCCATTCGTTAACTATGACTCGTCCCAGAGGTTGTGGCCAAACTAAGGAAATCAGCCAGAGGTAAACACAGATGGATCGGTTTTCAGCTGGTAAGTCCACATAATTCTCGAGCAAAATGTGAAGATTTCTTTTCTGTTTTTCTTGATGATGGAAACTGGAGGCTATTTGATTTCAAGATAATTGATGGAGTTAATTATGGAATCCTAAAAGTTCCATTGTATTTCTACGAAGAAACGAAGCATCTAATAAATCAACAAATCGAATCCAAAACGATCACATCTTCTGGAAAAATAAAGTTAGTTCGCGAGAGAATGAATCTAAAATAACCACTGCATTTTATCTAGGGAATCATTTACAACCTTCTTCTCGTCTAATAACAAGACTAACTCACCTTCCTTGTTTATTCCAATGACTCTGGTTTCTTTTCCATTCAGTCTTAGTGTGTGACCTCTCGATAATAATTTTGAAAGCCCCCTCCATGACTCTGAAACGACGTAATTCGAGGGGAGATTGTGTTTCAATAGTTCATGTTCTTCAAATAAAGTAGACAAAACTGCATCTACCATATTAAAAAGATCATTTTTTGAAATATTTGGTTTCTTTTCTTTCCATCCTGTTGTTTCTATTCCCTCGATCATTTTATCCGAATGATTAATCCCTATACCTATTCTAATGAAATCACTTTCGTTGTCCATTTCGATTAGAATTCCGCCTATTTTTTTCCCATTTTTATCAACGATATCGTTTGGCCATTTGTTGTATTGTTCTACTAAACCAGCAATTTTTGATCCAATTAATATCTGAATAATTCCTGGTTGAATTTTTTCCAGTATTTTTTTATTGATATTCCAAGTTGCAACAAGATCTTTTTCGTCAGAAAACCAAGTTTTTTCCCTTCTCCCCCTACCTCCGGTCTGTATTTCAGCTAACACTCTTTGCCAACCAATTTTCGGCAACTTTTTTGCTTCATCCATCGTAGAAAGACAACTTTTGATTTCGATTGGTGAAGTTTCTTGTCCCGGCTTCCAATATGCCACAACTTCTAATTTTTCATTTTGAATCCATTTTGATTTCAAAATTCTATGTGACCAGCCATTCCTAATCCAATAATTGGTATTGCTAGGGCTAGTTGGATATTTTCTTTGCAGAAGAATTACCAAGAGATTTTGTTGAACTTTGTCCATATTTTCTTCCAAAAAATCTGCTAAAAGGTGCCCCCAACCTTTTCCAGGTAAATCTGACATCGAGGCTTCTTCCATCCATGCTAATCTTGGTTCATTGTCCAAGGGGGGATTCAGATATGGTAAATTCCAGAATATCAGACTTGTATTTTTAGAAATCGTAAAATCTTGTTCTCCTAATCCACCCTCTGCGAAAGTCACTTTGTCTTCTACTGAATGATTGGCCGAGTTTTTCCTTGCAGCCATCACAGCGTAGGGATTAACGTCGTATGCTCGTACAGACCAATTCTTCTTGGCCATTAGGATACTTAGAATTCCTGAACCACAACCAATCTCAATCGCAGTCCCATCAATTTGAATATTCTCCATTGCTTCATACATTAGCGAAGTGTCTTCTCTGGGGGGGTAAACAGTGTTAGGAATTTCAAGTTGTATATTTTCTCCATCGTGAAGTGTGAAATTTACTAATTGAAGGTCAGTGATGGGGTTTTTTTCTTCACCTAAATCCATAAAAATCTTCTCCGATTAATTTGTTTTTTTTCAAAACATTTATGTTTGACTCCCCTGCTTTAGGCATGCCGTTTGGGAACTCCTAACCTGCACCCCCTGTCCAGTGGTAGCCATGCCTCTACCATCAGATTGATAAATACCCCCTCAGTCCGACGACAGCCCAGCACTTGCTATGGGCCTGTGGCATAGTCAAGGAATCCATCGAAATAAACTAATTATTTCACTGTGTAGAATTCCTTTTCTGGCTCGCAAGCCCTTGTTTTTGTTGGATGATGGTGTTTAATTTGGCAGTAAAAAGTTCAACAAAAAAGAGATTAATGGAACTGGGCGTCTCCGAAGAACATGCGCACAGACTTGCCGATGATGCAAACATGGACGCAATCAAAAGGATGACTGTCGATCAAGTAGCAAAAAAAGTTGGTCTAGAAAATGGAGACGATGAATTAGAAAACATCATGGGGATTATCCGGGAACAAATGGCCTCCCGAAAGCGAAGTCGGAGTGGTAGAATAACTATCTCAAGAAAGTCCATCTTGGACGATGATATTCCCCAAGGGGAGGACAGATTTAACGTCCTAAATCACTTTTTAGTCCCTCATCATGAACTCGTACCCGTAGATCAAGAGGAGGCACAACTAGCTCCATGGGACATGCTCCAAACAGATTATGATGGAACTACAAGATTAGCAAAGGAACTTCTTCCTAAAGTTTTGATTACAGATCCAGCCATACAAGCAATCAAGGAAGTAGAAGAATCAGTCAATTCCGAACTTCCGGCAGGCTGGCTAACGAACAGGGTTGTTAAGATAGTAAGATACAGCAGATCTGCTGGTTCCAGCACGGCATTTAGGTTAATTGTGGAGAGTACTTAAGGAGTTGTTATCATGAAGGAAATTGTGGAAAGTTATTTTCAAAGAAGAAGTTTAGTTAATCACCAGTTAATGTCATACAACGACACCATCTTGGGCGGAGAAGGAAGAAAAAGTCGTATGGAGAAAATTGTAAGAAACATCCGTGTGGGCACCGATGAACCAGTGGAATTAATTCCAGGCGGAAAAGATGGCGGCGGCGCAATCAAACTCGACGTGTTAGAAAAGGAAATATACGTACGGTTGAAGGGTCTACGCCTAGGCAACCCGACCATACGGGAAGCAAACGGAGCAGAACATCCTGCAACCCCTCTTGAATGTAGAATTCGAAAACTTACATATTTTTCTCCGATTTACATGGATTTCGTAATTTATCGTGACGATATCCCTCCTGAACCTGGACAGACACATGGGTCCATAGAGGAATCAAGCGTACATATTGGAAATCTCCCTATAATGGTTCGTTCAGCACGATGTAATCTACATCCTGACCATATAGCTGGTTCTCAAGATTCGCCAAGAAAACTCTCTCCTCACACATCCTCGGATGACGCTGAATATCATGAAACTCTGTTAAGGAAGTTTGGAGAAGATCCAATGGACCCAGGAGGTTATTTTATCATTAACGGTACGGAAAGAGTACTTATTTCAATGGAGGATTTAGCCCCGAATAGAGTTACGGTTGAGAAGAATAAAAAATATGCTCATGAAACTGAAGTAGCTAAGATTTTCTCTCAAAAAGACGGGGTTAGAAAACCTCTGAACGTCGAAAAGAGACGAGATGGAATGTTGATGGTTAAAATCCCGAGTGCTGGAACTGCCGCAATTCCAGTTGTTTTGTTGATGAGAGCTTTGGGCATGGAAAATGATAGAGAAATATTTGCCGCAATAGCAGGGCCTGTCGAAGCAATGAAATATACAGTCGCGAATCTAAACGACGTAAAGGACAATGAAGAATACGGGGTTGAAAATACTGAAGAGGCTATTGCCTGGCTAGAAAAGAAATTCGCTCATGGTCAGCAGAAAGAATATCGTGAGTCCAGAATTCAAAATATGCTTGACAAAGAACTACTGCCTCACCTCGGTGCAACTTCAGATGCCAGAGAGAAGAAAGCAATTTTCCTAGGTAGAATTGTACGACAAGTGCTAGAAATGGCCATAACAAATCGAGATCCTAACGATAAGGATCATTATGCAAACAAGAGGGTAAGGTTGGCTGGAGACCTCATTGAAGATCTATTCCGTGTAAGTTTGCAACAATTAGCACGCGATCTGAAGTATCAATTAGAACGACACCATAATAGAAAAAGAGATTTAAAAATCAATGCTTGTCTAAGGCCAGACGTTCTCACCTCAAAAATCATGCATGCTCTAGCCACAGGAAACTGGGTAGGAGGCCGTTCAGGGGTCAGTCAATTACTTGATCGAACAACTTACCTAGCTGCGTTGTCCCACATGAGGCGTGTAACAAGTCCTCTAGTTAGAAGCCAACCTCATTTCGAAGCTCGAGATCTTCACCCCACACATTGGGGTCGTCTCTGTCCGAATGAAACACCTGAAGGTCAAAATTGTGGTTTGGTAAAAAATGCAGCGCAGATGATCGATGTTTCGGAAGAGGTTGCAGAATCCGAAGTCAAGGAATTGTTGAAAGAAGCGGGAGTTGATGATTCCCCAGCCGGATGGGCTGATGGTTCTAGAATACATGTGAATGGCGATATATTTGGATTACACAAGAGACCCAACAAGCTAGTATCACAATTCAAACGCCGTCGCCGGTCAGGAAGAATACGTCCAGAGGTTAGCATCCGACACGACTCAGAAAACAAAGATGTTTTCATAAATACAGATAGAGGTAGGATTTTAAGGCCATTGTTAGTACTTGAAGACGGTAATTTAGTTCTAACCAAGCGCACTCTAGATGGTTTAAGAGCTGGTCAACTTTCATTCAACGATTTGGTCAATACTGGAGTTGTTGAATGGATTGATGCTGAGGAAGAAGAAGATTTGTTAGTTGCGCCAAGGCCATTTGATCTACCTGAGTTTTCTCCGAAATTCTCTCGCCCGATTAACCCAGCAAAGGTTGAATGGCTAAATCTTGGTGATTTAGGGGATAAAAAAGAAGCAAAATTAAGCGCCGAGGTCCAGTTACCCAATGGAGAAACAGTTACCGAAGAATTCTCTGTTCCACTGAATTACTATCAAGAGGATATCGAAAAATTATCTGCTCAACAAACCAAACAAAACAAAGTTCTAGTTTACACACACGTTGAAATCGATCCCCAGTTAATCCTTGGAGTTTGTGCATCATTAGTGCCATATCCTGAGCACAATTCGACTCCTAGAGTTACTGGAGGCACAGCAATGGTGAAGCAAAGTCTCGGTTTACCCAGCTCTAATTACAGACTGCGTCCTGACACAAGAGCACACATAATGCATTACCCACAACAATCTATAGTGGGAACAAGAGCTATGAAATCCACTGGATTTAAACAAAGGCCTGGTGGACAAAACTTTGTCGTAGCAATTATGAGCCATCACGGATACAACATGCAAGATGCTGTGATAATGAATCGCGCATCAGTAGAGCGATCACTGGGTCGTTCATCTTTCATCAGAACTTACAACGCAGAGAATAAGAGATTCCCTGGAGGACAGGAAGAAAGAATCGAAGTTCCCGGAACTGGTCTAGACGAAATTAAAGGATTGAAATCATTTAACAGTTATTCTCATTTGGAGAGAGATGGCTTACCAGTACCTGAAGAGTTCTTGACAAGTGGATCTCCTGATTCCAAAGTTCTAGTTGGTAAAACAAGCCCACCAAGATTCTTGGAAGAGTCTGCGGGGGCATTCCTTCAAGCCCAAGAACGTCGCGAATCTTCGATGATGGTCAGAAACGGAGAATACGGTTGGGTAGACAATGTTTTCGTCACAGAATCTTTAGATTCTGGAAGGCTCGTAAGGATTACACTTCGAACTAACAAGATCCCTGAGTTAGGGGATAAGTTTGCTTCCAGACACGGACAGAAGGGGATTATTGGCAGATTAGTGAATGAAGAAGATATGCCATTTACGGTTAACGGTGTTGTCCCCGATGTTCTGATTAATCCACATGCTATTCCTTCCAGAATGACCGTTGCTCACGTGCTTGAGATGATTGGAGGAAAAGTAGGTTCTATGGAAGGCCGTCAAATTGATGGTACCGCATTCACAGGAGAAAAAGAAGAATCATTGCGTGCTGGATTGCTTAGAAATGGATACAATCATACCGGCCGAGAGACAATGATAAGTGGAGAGACTGGTGAAGAGTATCCTGCAGACGTTTTCGTCGGAGTCATATATTATCAAAGATTACACCATTTAGTAAGTAGTAAATTACATGCTAGAAGTCGTGGTAGAGTTCAAATCCTTACTAGACAGCCTACTGAAGGACGTGCACGTCAAGGTGGGTTGAGATTCGGAGAAATGGAACGTGACTGTTTGATATCCCATGGTGCATCTATGGTAATTAAAGATCGGCTATTAGACGAATCTGATGGATGGAATCTCATGGTATGTAATACTAAAGGATGTGGCCACATAGCCTACTTTGATTGGAAACGAAGGACAACATCCTGTCCAGTTTGCGGTGACAGATCAGACGTCCACACTGTGCAAACGTCTTATGCATTCAAGCTTCTTTTGGACGAAATGAAAAGTCTCGGAGTGGCCATGAGGCTCGAACTGGAGGATAGAAAATGAGTGCTAGAGACGCTGCAAAAATCCCAAAGAGGATTCAATCAATTAAGTTTGGACTGTTGGAGCCTAATGAGATAAGAAAAATGTCCGCTGTGGAAGTAAAGACCGCAGATACATACAGAGACGATGGTCACGCTTTCAAACAGGGTTTAATGGATCCGAAAATGGGTGTTATAGATCCGGGAGTTAGATGTGAAACATGCGGTAACAAACATGAAGAATGCCCTAGCCACTTCGGCCATATTGCCTTAGAATTACCAATAATGCACATCGGGTTCACAGATTTAATAAAAATGGCGTTGAAATCTACATGCAATTCCTGCAGTAAGATATTATTACACGACCAACCAAACACTCACCCATTAGATCCTGAGAAATCTGAACAAGACTATTACCGAGATAGGGTCAAAGATGTCATGATTAAACATGGAGTTGGTTCCAGGGAGTTCAAGAAAATTATCAAAGATATCGAAAAAGAATGTTCTAGCAAAAAGAGAACTATTTGCATGCACTGCGGATCAGAACAAGGAAAGATTATTCTCGACAAACCATCGACTTTTAAGGAAAAGAAAGAAAATAAAGGCGAACACAAACTAAATGCTAGGGACATCAGAGAATGGTTAGAAAGAATTCCAGACGAACATTTGTTGTTTATTGGTATGGATAAAGATTCAAGTAGACCAGAATGGACCATAATGAAGGTACTTCCTGTCCCTCCGATTACAGTACGTCCTTCTATCACCCTAGATAGCGGAGACCGTTCGGAAGATGATTTAACACACAAGTTGGTCGATGTTCTAAGAATTAATCAAAGATTAAGAGAAAACCGTGATGCTGGAGCACCTCAACTAATTGTAGAAGATTTGTGGGAATTGCTACAATATCATTGCACTACTTATTTTGATAATCAAACAAGTGGAATCCCTCCTGCCAGGCATAGATCTGGACGACCGTTGAAGACATTGACTCAGCGCCTGAAGGGTAAAGAAGGCAGATTCCGTTCTAATTTGTCAGGAAAGAGAGTAAATTTCTGTGCAAGGACAGTAATTTCTCCCGATCCAAATTTAGGAATCAATGAGGTTGGAATACCGGTAAAGACTGCAAAAGAATTGACAGTACCTGTACGAGTCACCAATAGGAACAGAGAACAACTCAGACAAATGATTCTAAGAGGGCCAGATGTACATCCAGGTGTAAACTATATTATTCGTGGAGATACTCTAAGGGTACGAATCACAGACCGGACAAAGTATATTTGGGCTGGGTTCAGATGCATGAATCCAGATTGTCATTCTGGAAGTGAGGATGAGCCCTACTCAGGTTACAGACCGGATTTAAATCAGGTTTTACCTGCTCCCAATTTCCTACCTGGATTGGAATTGAAGAGGCAAATGAGAAGAAACTCAATTGGGGAACTTGAAGAAGAATGGGGAGTTGATTTAGACAAGACACTTTCCAACCTAAGAGGTGAAGAAAGTGAAGGTACTATGAAAGGACAGAGTCTTCCTTCTGATGATCCAAGATCTCTGATACACAGTAGATGGGCTTGGGAGCATTCTAACCCAGATGATGACTATCCAGAACACCTAGAAGTTAACTGTCCACATTGCGGCAGTCCATCAGTTGAAGATGAATATGGTGAATCCTACAGAACAGATGTAGAAGACCGGCTAAGCACTCTTGACAGGGACGGAAACCCGAAGCCCGGTGTCGTCATAGAAAGACATTTGATAGATGGAGATGTGACAATATTCAACCGGCAGCCTTCTTTGCATAGAATGTCTATGATGGTTCATGAAATTAGAGTCATGCAGGGTAAGACCTTCAGATTTAATTTAGCTGATTGCACACCTTACAATGCTGATTTTGATGGTGACGAAATGAACCTTCACGTCATTCAGTCTGAAGAAGCTCGAGCAGAAGCCAAAGTGTTAATGCGCGTTCAAGAACATATAATTACCCCAAGATATGGTGGATCAGTAATCGGCGGAATTCACGATCATATATCAGGTTCATACCTTCTCACTCATGGGACTAAATTACTACCAGAGAAGCTTGTTATAGAAATTCTTGGGGCTGTTGGATGGGACGGCGGACTACCAGAAATAAGGGAAATAGATGGAGTAAGAGGATACTATGGCTCAGACGTTTTGAGCTTAATCGTTCCAGAAGGATTCAACTTAGAATACACAAGCAGATCTGGAGATCATGTCAAGGTTAGTGATGGAAACGTCAGTGGAACCATAGACAAAAGAGGAATTGGGGCTGAAGATGGTAGATTGTTGGATGCTGTCGTTCAAACTCACGGGCCAGATGTAGGTGCTGAGTTCATTAATAGGATGACCAAAATGACAATCGCAATATGTACTGCAATGGGTTTCACCACTGGTATTGATGATGAAGATTTGCCACCGGAGGCCAAAGCCGCCATTGCTGAGATTAATAATACAGCTAGTGACAATGTGAACATCGAATTAGAAAAATTTGGAAAAGACGGACGAAGATATGAAACAAGGCCGGGTAGAACTGCGGAAGAGACACTTGAAGAAAACATTCTAAATATTCTAGATTCAGGTAAAGCTGAATCCGGAAAGGTTGCTAAGGAGTTCCTTGGTGACGATAACTCGGCTGTGTTAATGGCGACATCGGGTGCTAGAGGATCAATGGATAACTTAGCAATGATGGCAGGATCAATTGGGCAACCAAAAGTAAGAGGTAAAAGGCTTGAAAGAGGTTACCAAGAAAGAGTTTTACCTCATTTTAAAAGAGGAGTCAAAGGAGCACAAGAGAAAGGTTTCGTTTCGTCTTCATTCAAGAGAGGGCTCGAACCTACTGAATTCTTTATGCTTTCAGTATCCGGTAGAGAATCTCTGGTGGATACAGCTGTACGTACCTCAAAATCTGGTTATATGCAACGTAGGTTGATTAACGCGATGGATGATTTGAAGGTTGCAGATGACCATATGCGTTCAGTCAGGAACACTGCTGATAGAATTATCCAATTCGAATATGGAGAAGACAAAGTTGATCCCGCTCGAAGCAGGAAAGGTGAACCATTCGATGTTAACCAGGTTCTCGACGATGCATTAGGAGGTGCTAACTGATGGTAGTAAAGAGTGCAACAAAAAAGAAGTTAATGGATCTAGGAATCGAAGAGGAATATGCTCACAAGCTAGCTGATGATAAAAAATGGGATGATGTAAAAGTCTTAACATCATCACAGATAGCACAAATATGTGGTACTGATTCAGGGACGGCTACAAAAATCTTTGAAGTTATGGCTGGTTCATCTAAAGCAGCCCAAAGAGCCGCTGCTAGAATTGATAAAACATTATTGAGGCGAAAGGCTGCCAGAAGAAGTCGAAGTTCAAAAAGAGCCACGTTACCTATACAAACATATGATTCAGGATCAAAAATGATTCAAATTTTAAGAGATGTTGATGTAGAATCTGAATTGTACTCTCAGTTGACTGATGCATCTGTTAAATTAAATTCACCAATGTCTCCAAGAATAACTAATGACTTAGTCAATGCTCTCATCGCTAGAGGGGAAACCAAATTAACACCTGCAAAAGCGAAGAAAGTCGTCAGTTCAGCAAATATTCATCTTGAAGGTTCAAGAGTTGATCCACACGAAGCAGTCGGAATAACCACTGCACAGTCAATTGGAGAGCCAGGGACTCAGATGACGATGAGGACATTCCACTATGCCGGGGTTGCTACGGTCAACGTAACACAAGGTCTTCCGCGCATCATAGAGATAGTTGATGCCAGAAAAGTACCAAAAACCCCAACAATGAGGATTTACCTAGACGAAAACAATGCAAAAGGAAAACCTCTTAGAACCAATCAAAAATTAGTACAAGAGATCGCTGCGGGATTAGAAACTACGACGACTAGAGACATAGCAAACATAGATGTTGATATTACTCAGAGACATATCATTTTATCATTGAATAATGCTAATTTACGTGTTAAGAAAATGTCAGGTGCTGAAGTACGAGATAAATTATCTCGTGCATTAAGACTCTATGTACAGGCAGATAATGATGACAAGCCTAAGACTCTTAAAATCATACCCGGAGTAGCAAAAGAGGAAGAATTAACAACTCTTGCAAGTGACCCTCCGACTTATACAGCCTTACTACAATTGGAAGAGAAAATTAAGAAATTAAGGCTAAAAGGACTTCCAGATATTATGAGAGCGAATGTGCAAGGGCCCAATGCAGAAACAGGAGAATACTATATCTCAACAATCGGTTCTAACCTTTCCAAGGTTAGCGAATATGCGGGTGTGGATCGCTCTAGAACATATACCAATAATATCACAGAAATACATGATTATCTAGGAATTGAAGCAGCGAGGCAGGCAATTATTAACGAAATGCTTCTTACACTCGAAGGAGCTGGTCTTGATGTTGATGTTAGGCATTTATTGATGGTAGCTGATGTCATGACTAGTGAAGGAGAAGTTCGAGCAATAGGTCGACATGGAGTTAGCGGTACTAAACACAGTATTCTTGCGAGATCAGCATTCGAAGTTACAGTAACCCATCTTCTAAGAGCTGGAATTATTGGTGAGAGGGATGAGTTACGAGGAGTAACAGAAAATATTATTGTAGGTCAACCTGTTGCTTTAGGGACAGGAAGCGTGGACTTATTTTACATACCAGAGGATGTTTAGGGGGTTTTTTATGGATTTAGCAAGACAATTAAAACAAGGAATTAGTACAGGAAATTTATTGTTCGGACAACGTCAAACAAAAAGTGCCTGTTCAAAAGGTGATGCTAGAATGGTCCTAGTGGCTGCCAATTGTCCTAAAGAATATATTTCTGATATCAAACAAAATCATCCAGATGTAACGCTCCACCAGGTATCGTTGGTAAACAGACAACTCGGCGCAGCATGTGCCAAACCTTTCCCTGTTAGTGCAGTATGTGTTTTGGACCCTGGACAGAGTGAACTTCTTTCACTTTCAATGAATGTCTGATTACTTTTGAATAGGGCAATCCATCTATCTGAGTTAGTTTATGGTAGTTGTTTTGAAGTGATGTAGGTGTACCCGAAGACATGGAAGATATTGTCCGAGCCATCCTTGAGTCTCGCACAGTTAGTTTGGAACCATCAGACAAAAACTTTAATTTTTACGGGTTCAAATGTTTAGGTGTTGCAGAGAAGTCATACGATTTGGATGGATTGTCTGATTCTTTAGTTTATATTTGGCATGTAAAATCCGATATTTTGCCAGTCTCCAAAAATGAAATTGAAAGATGGTCAATCGACGCTCCGGGTAACCAACACTGGATTCTAAGCGAAAGAGAAATTCCTGAGGGAATTTTTGATAATATTACAAATGGTATCCGAGTAATAGCGTGGGGGCCAGATAAATTATCTAGGTGGATAGGGGAATCAGTTCTAAGAGGAGATTTGAGTGTTGGTTCTGAAATTGAGGATAAACTATCTTTTCCTGAAGAGAAAATCAGTGATTTAGTAAATAAAGGGAACCAAAATGAAATAACACTTCTCCCAATAATTCGATTAGATGATTGGCTCCAAACCGAGCCTTCTGGCTCTTTACATACACTCCCTGTTTTTCTAGAAGTTAAATTATGGAAAGTAAGTGGTTTGATGCTCGGACCTGGTTCTATATCGGATCAAAAAAGTTGGACCTTTATCGAAGATCCATGGATGAACAAAATAATCCCTTTCAACAAAGATCAGATTTTATTGAATCCTCCAAATCTAACAAAATTGATAAGTTCAAAAAAACAATGGTTAACAGTCGATCAACTTAAATCAAATTTAAAGCCAATGCTTGACTATAGGAAAAAAGAAGAAACCAATGAAACAAATGAATTGGTTACGTCGACGATGCTTGAATGGTGGAGGGTTGACTTACCGTCATTAAATTTGAATTTTGAGTTTGCTAAAGTTCCGGCATGGAAATTGAGATTCGAAGATGGAGTAGAAAAAATACTTCATAGTTACAATGGAAAAACATACGAATTATGATTAATTTCTTTGTAAAGCCATTAGTTCTTCTGTAGACAAAGTATCTCCTGACATCAATCTAGACATTAGGTCTGTAACCTCTAATTTACTACCATCATCATCTTCTATATCTTTCTCTTGAGCATCCATTGCTTTGAACAAATCTTGGATAGAATGTATACTTCTTAGGGAAACTACGTATTTGTTATGCAAAAGATCAGCTTCTCTTTTTGATCGAATAACTCCTTCTTGGGATGTGTTAGCCTTGGCTCTCAACCTATCTACTTCCTCAGAAAGTTCTATCATTAAGTCATGAGACTCTTGGGCAGTATTTACAGCATCTTCAACTAATCTGTGCGCTTCTTCTTGGTATTTCGCAGCTTTACGTACCTGGGATTCTAATTCTGAAAATATATTTTCCTTTTTTTGCTGTTTTACTTCTTTCAATTCTTGATACAATCTTTTCATTTGCCTTTCAAAGTTTTTTTCCTTTCCCTGAAAGTGTCCATAATTGAATTTCATATCCATTTTTTCGATATCGTTTCTTATTGCCCTTTCATTTCGCTTCTTTTCCTTTTTCTCTATCTTTTTCTGTTCCGATGGTCGCTTTTCTTGAAGTTCAGCTCGTAGCTGTTTCAGAGTGGTTGATCTTTCTGCACGAATAATTTTCAATTCTTTAACTTTAGAATTTGCTTCATCCCTGATCACTTTTTGGTTCTGAACCTCAGTGATTAATTCTTTCACTTGTCTATTTATTTCGTTCCTTTCAGTCAGATACTTCTTCACCTTGGCGTTCCAGTTGTCTCTGTCTTCTCGGAATTCTGAAAGTTTGTCATCTAATGTAGTACTTTTAGGAGTTAGAATATTTCTAACATCATCAAAATCCATCATTAACGAACACCTGTGGGTAACGCGAGATAACTTCATCATATAAGGGCATAGGAAGGATGTAAAATGGGCAACTGCTCAATCATCTCTTTTAGACACACGTGAACCTAAACGTGCTGCTCCTCTTGCAACACCGAGTTTTCTGTGTTGTTTCTTCATTTTATTTTTTCGAGGCTGCTTTTTCTTGGATGGTTTAGAGTCACTTTTTGTCAACTCTGCAAGCCCTCCTGCCCTAAGCAGTGCTCCTAATTCCTGAGTATTTAGAGAATCTCCACTGGTTGCTCGATCTTTCACTTCTGAGATCTTCATAGGTTTTCCTCGACTATTTGTTATTCTTAGATACGTTTTTAGCCGATTAGATTCTTTTTTCAGCGTTTTTCTTTCCTCAGATAATTTATCCAATTGAGAATCAATTTTCTTAATCCTTTTGCTTATTTTTCTTACGTCGGAACGATTAACTCTGGGTGCTTCAATTTTTTCATCGTTAGGTGTTAAATTTGTGTCATTTTCTTTCGAAGAATCTTTCTTAGTTGAGTCTAATTCTTTTGTAATTGATCTAATTTCTTTGATATAGGTCACGTATTCTTCATGGAATTTTTCTGATTCTTGTTTTCTGGTGAAAGCGGCTTGTAATTCAAAAAATCTTTTGAACATATCAATTTCTCTGTATAATGTTGGGACGGCCGTTAAATCATTATCTATTGTCACTAATCTCTGATGTGTCTCCGCCATCCATTCAGCAAGAATTGTAGAGGGGGGAGGAATTGCTAGATTAACGGAATCTCTTTTTTTCCTAGCACCTTCTGCCAATTTTCTGGATTGATGAAATTTTCGTAATAAGGCCCTTCTTTCTTCGCTAATCGCTTCATTTTCACCTACGGTTTGACGTAATGATTTAACGATAGCAACTTGATTTTTTCTTTCACTCCTCAATGCCCTGTGCTCTTCGTCGACAGTTCTAATTTCGCGTTCTTTTCTTTTGGACATTAGTTCCACATCTTTGTGTGAAATATTCTCTAAGTCGGAAAATAATCCTTCTTGAGACACAGTTTCATTCATTCCTCTTCCTCCTTTTTCGAAATTTCTTTCTTTTTCTTTCTAGCAAAAGATGAATCTCCTCCTTCGGCAACCTTTTTTTGTGCTGACAGCAAATCTTTGAATCCTTCTCCTAATTCTCCAAATCCTTCTTCTAACCTTCTTTCCCAATGATTAACTGCATTATCAGACTGTGATAATAGTTCTCTGGCCCGATCTAATTGTCTTCTAACTTCTCGCAAATCATCTCTAATTTTTTGCTGTTTTTCATGTTGCGGTTGAGCCTTTTCAACACCATCAAGCATTTTCCTGTGAGATTTGTCAGCTAATCTGTATAAAGAGTTCATTTCTCTCCTCGCATCTATGTATTTCACCATTTCAGGATTCAAATTTCTTCTCTGTTTAAGCCACTTATCGTTATCCTCAATTAATTTCTTTCTTTTATCCAGCAATTTTCTTTCCGCTTTATGATCTAAGGCAGAGGTTTCTATCTTCCTCTCAATCTCTTCTATCTCTTCAAACATCTTTTCTTTTTTCCAAGATGGGTCTAGATTAATCATTGCATCTTTTTGAACTAAGTTCTCTCTGCTTTTTTTAACAATCTTTAACAGTTCATTTGCCTTCTTTTGAGCCTGATTTCTTTCCTCTTTTAATTCACTTACTTTGGAGTTAATATTCTTACTTACTTCAACGGCTTTTTTCGCCTTGGGGGCAAGATTTTGTTCTTCTGCTTCTAATGTCCTAATTACAGTGGGTAATTGTTGCTTAAGCAATTGTCTGCGCGCAAGTAGAGATTTCGCCATCTCTTTAGGCGTGACAGCGAGAAGCTCATCAGTGTTCATAGTATACCGGGCTAAGGAAAGGTATCAATAAAGGTCACTATGTGACCCCGTAGAGGGGTTTCATTCATACGGATGTTCTTGTCGAGTATATTCCAATGGCCGGAAGAACTGGAGTATCATCTTTGAAAGTTCTTCTCTATTTTTTATTAATAGTCATTTTTTTCTCGTTTAATGTATCTGCTTCAGAAGACAATTTTGTTATTTCTGATACCAACAGTTGGTCGGTAGAATACATAGATGGTACAACTATGGAAAAAACCGGAAACAACACAGCCTCAGATGGTGACTTTGTAGAAATTAAAATTGAAGTCTCAAACAACAATCTATCTTCTGAAAATTCTACTTGGAGCTTTAGTTTCGGTTATGACGGTCAGTGGTATGGTGGTAATTCTGGGATTTTAAATGGTGCTGAAGCCACCACCGATATTGAAATTTCTTTTGGACCGATTACAGAAGGATATATCCTATGCAAACTACAGATAGATGATACTATTGAGGAAAAAATCCTCGAGATAAGAGTAGGTCCAAATCCTGTTAATTTTTCTTCGGCCGGTTCTGAAGAAATCGTGATTATCGGGCAACCAGTCCATGTAGGAGATGAAATTACTGCATCAATCTTGGTCCACAATATGGGCACAAAAAGTGATTCTGTTAGGCTTGAGTTGACCAAGAATGATGGAACAAGTATAATAAACGGCGATTCAATAATTATTTCCCCAGGTTCAAGCAGGGAAGTATCTGCAAGTTTTGTACCGCTAATGTCTGGTTCTCTAACGATCGATTGGAAAGTGTCATCTCAAAATGGTGGTATTGATATTTCATTAAACGGTAGTTCGAATGTTGAGGTAAGAGAATCACAGCAAATACATGTCAATCTAGATGAAATGCAGTGGAACTTTAAAGATGGTCTAGATGTTGATTTTAGTATTTCTCTAACCTCAGGCTTGAATCGGAGTATGGATATTAATATTTTAATGAAATCAGGAAATGAATATACCGAGTATCAAACATTCACTGTCGACATGAACCCGGGAATTAGAAAAATCAATCTTAATCTTGGTAACCCTGATGCCAGTCGATTAAAAATATCTGTGATTCCGAGTGGATGGCTACCATTGAATGGAAATGGAGAACTTATTGTTGAATTGATTCCTCCATTGGTAATTCCGTCGATTATAATCTCTGAAATTTCAACAGCACCGATCAATGTTGGTGATACTTTTTCAATTGATTATATTTTGATGAATTCTGGAACCACTGAATCTCCTCCTGGATTGTTGAGAATAGTCGATGTAGCCCAACCTCCACTAATATTCTCTCCTGAACAAACCGTCCCTTCAATTGGTCCGGGAGAGACATATTCGGGTTCAATAGACTTTTTGTCATGGCAGTATACTCAAACAACCAATCTCGAATTCATCTGGACTATGGGGGATATCAGTACAAGTAATCAAACGTCGGTATTAGTCGATCAAGGAAGCAGTGCGACTCTATCACTTCCGTTCAATATATATGCAGCTATTTATGGTGCTTTGTCAGGGCTAGCTATAGTTATGACTTGTCTCGTGATCTACAGAGTAATCTCGCAAAGAACACCATCCACAGATTCAACCCTATTTAGGAGTAATTTTCTAAATCAAAGTTCGCAGAAAATTCGTCCAGAATCAAAGAAAGAGGTTTCTTGTCCTTCTTGCAGTCAGAGATTGAATATTCCAGATACTCATCATGGGTCAGTTAAATGCCCGGCATGTTCAACCCAATTTGATCAGAAGATTCCATCAACAAATGATGCTTCAGAAGAGAACATGGTCGAAAAATTAGAAGACAAGATCATTGTTACAGAACCAGAGGCATCATCAAGTACGGATCTATTGTCCTGTCCCCAGTGTGAACAAACTCTTAGAGTGGCACTTGATAAGAGGCCTGTGAGATCTCGATGTCCTGCTTGTAGGGTTGAATTCTTGGCGAAAATTGGTTGAGGTGTTTCCATGTCTGAATTAAGCGAATTTGAAGAAATGTATCTCAAAAGAATTTTTGAATCACACCTAGATGAACCAGGCGAGATAGTTCGTACCACCAAATTAGCAGAACTAATGGATGTGAGTCCTGCTTCAACAACTGAAATGATTCAAAGACTAGCAGGAAGAGACTATGTTACTTATATTCCGTATAAAGGTTGCAGATTAACTTCAGAGGGTTTTACTCATGCCTCTAGAATAAAAAGGCGTGAAGAATTATTGAAAATTTTATTATCTGACGTGATTAGATTCGACGGAGATGTTAATTCAGCGGCGTGTAAAATAGAGCATAGTATTGATATGGAATTAGAAGCTTGTATTGATAGAATGTTAGGATATCCTGAAAGGAACAAAGATGGTGTTATGATTCCGATTGTTGATAGAAGTATGATAACTTCTCACACTAACACGTTATTGCCTTTATCTGCGTTACCTGAAAATACACCATCAATAATAGAATTAATTAACTCAAGTAGTGTTGCAATCAAAACATTAGATAATGTGGGTGTTAAGATAGGATCTAAAATTATCAGAAAATCAGATAAATTTTATTGTGAAGACTCTGAGATAATTTTCTCGAGAGAACTTAGTTTCAAAGTTATTGTCAGAGTGGAATAGGAATTATTATGTCAATCAAAGACGAAGATATTGAAACTCTTTTCGATGATAATGACACCATACCCCCACCAGCGCCTGAGATCAATTCTCATAACGAAAAGTTTCAGATTGACCAAATTATAGATCAAGAAACGATAAACAGGTTGCAAGAATACGAAAGGAATCTTGTGAAATTAGATCGATTATTTATTACCAGAGGTGCTAGATTTGTATTAGTGATGCCAATTTTGGTGATCCTCTTATATGGTTTTGCAGAATCATTTACAGGTTCTGAACCTGATTGGTGGGTGAATCATGTTTTACCAGTAATCCCATTTGATATCACGATCGAAGTAGGACTATACTATCTAGCTTTTTTCTTTATTGTAGCAGACTTAGGACTTCTTGGTTTACTACTATTGCTGCTATCAGTGACAAGAAGAATTTTTAATCTTCAATCCAATTATCTCACCAAAACTGGTTTGACTTTTCGTAGTGCACATGGATATGCAGAAATGAAAGAAACCATTGAAGGGTCGTTTAGACAAGTGGTTGCAACGACATTTCTAATGTTCCTTTCTGGTATATTTCTAATTTCTAGTCTCCAATTTTCAGATATTGTAAGTAGTAATTCTGTTTTACTCTCATTTTCAACCGGCTTTCTCTTATGTGGTCATGGTGTACATATGGTCTCTGATAGATCTAGATTTAATACATGTGAAACGTGGGGAATGTTAGATTCTTTTTCTCCTCCGATCCATCCAGCCTTGCTCAAAAGGCCATTTAGCGACGTTATCAGTGCGCATGTTGATCCTTTACTTTCTTTACGTATCTCTGAATATCTGCGTTCACTGCAAGGATCTGTTAATGAAGGTAATAATATTTCTGAACTACAAGAAAAACTTCTGCACCTTTTACATCTCAAACGAGCAGGTTACTTAGACGAAGAAGATTTCAGAAACGAATTAAATGTAATGATGCCTAATGAAATTATTGATGAATTATTCAGACATCCAGAATTGGGAGAAGAAACTTGGGACCGTCTCATAATTAGAGCAAGAGATAGATGTGCCTCATTTTTTAGGCTTCATGACAGACTAAGAATGAAGATTAATAATGGCATGAGCAATGAATTTTGGTTTGATGTAGATATGGAAAACCTTGTTGTAGGTCAGGCAAATCTATTTGCTTACATAGTAAATAATGGTATAGAACCAGTAAATTTAATTCTGAAAATTCAAACACCAGATTTCCGTCCATCTGAGTGCGTTTACAAGCTGAGAGTTAATCCTTGCAACGAACTGTTAAACGAAATTGACAATGATTCATTTGTTCAAAAATTACCGTTAATATTAAAATCAACAGAAATTATTTGGCAGAGTCTACTGCCAGAAGAAACCGGGGAAGCCACTGTAACTGTAAGGTTAGAAGACGAAAATGGAAATTTACTGAGTGGCAGAGTTTTAACAGTTCAAAATAGGGCAGATTTATTCACTAGATTAAGAGTTTCAATTGGAGCCATTTTTCTGATTGGCGCAGGATTAGCGATTATTTCACCAATTTTACCTTTATTTACAGCTCTCTTAGGTCTATGAATCAAGTAGTTTCATTGAAGAAGGGATGCTCTCTCGGATTCGATGTGAAAGAGCAGCAGCCGAAGCCTGAAGATGATCTTAGAACAAGATTACATGCAATGGAAACCAAAATCCGTAGAATGAAAGATCAAAGGAATTCATTTAACGAAGATGCAAGAAGAGCCGCTGATTCAAGAAATGCTCTCCAAGAGCAGAGTAAGGAGATTAGAGAATCGATTAAAGATAAACTGGACGAACAGAAAAAAGTCAGAGACCAGGCTCAAGTTTGTAAAGCCAGAAGAGATGAAATTCAGAAACAGATTAGAGAATTAATAAACCAAAATAGAGGACGTAGAGATGAGGCTAAAGGTACCAAGTCTGTTGTCATAGAATTATCTGAAACAATAAATGAAATAGAAAAGATAGAAAACACCATGATGACAGATGGCAGGTTAATACTAGAAACCGAGAATAAATTACTTAAAAAATTGAAAGTTTTAATTGCTAAAAGAGATAAATTAATGCCTGCGGTAAAAGATTTCGAAGCGATAAATATTGATATAGGAGACATGGATGGTTCTATTAAAATATTGAAATCTGAAGCAGATAAAGCACATCAGGAGATGATTGATTTCCACAAAAAGGCGGATCTAATTTGGGAGGATGTTAAACCCATGTTGGCCGAAAGAGACTTTTTGAGAGCAGAGGCAGATAGATTCCATTTGGCATATATAGCAAACAGAGAATCAGCTAACGAAATACATGAGAACATGAAAGAGTTGATTGGTCAAGTTAATGAAATTAGAGACGAAATGAAAGCCGCTGAGGAAGAACGTCTGAAAGTAATTGAAGATCATAACCAGTCAGTCAAAGACGCCTTAAAGTTACCAAGCCAAGATGAAGGGATGGCCGATTCACTAGCCTCACAATTAATCAACAGTGGTTCATTGACTCTTGGAGGGGTTTTGACAGCGGATTCAAAGGCACCCGTGAACAGGACCTTGAAGGGGAAAAAACAAAACAGAAAGTTAGGGACTGTTCGTGGCAGAAAGTAAATTACTACCATCCTCTATTTTCCATTCTAACGTCTAAGGTTTCAATTTCTAGGCCGGGCATAGGCTCGCCTATCATTCTACTTGCCTCTGCTACTGAATCGGGGTCTTGGTACCTGTGAGTAGCCAAAACAATAGCCTCTGCAGTTGTCTTTGGATCTGAGCTTTTGAAGATTCCAGAACCAACGAATACTCCATCCATTCCGTGATTCATCATAAGAGCGGCGTCAGCAGGTGTTGCAATACCTCCTGCCGAAAAAGTTACTACAGGCAATCTCTTCATTTCCACGACGTCATTAAGGACTGATTCAATTTCTGTCTTTAGATCTGTGTAACTTCCGAAAGGTGTATTTTTTACGGTTATATCGAACTCTGAAGCATTAGGCATCCTCTTGAAACCATTCATTATGGTGTCTATCATAGCTTCTATCTCTTTCTGATCGGCGTTCACAGCGTAATCAATCTCTTCTTTAACCAACCTAGCATGTTGAACTGCGCTTACTACATTACCAGTTCCAGCTTCGCCCTTGGTTCTAATCATTGCTGCACCCTCTGCTACTCTCCTAACGGCTTCACCCAGATGTGTACATCCACATACAAATGGAATTGTAAAATCGTTCTTAGCTATATGATAAAATGGGTCGGCAGGAGTTAGGACCTCAGATTCATCGATCATGTCTACTCCTAATGATTGAAGCACTTTCGCCTCATCATGATGTCCAATTCTTGCTTTTGCCATGACAGGTATGGATGTAGTTTCAATGATTTCTTTTATCATGTCGGGGTGACTCATTCTTGCCACCCCACCCTGTGCTCTTATATCGGCAGGTACCCTTTCTAACGCCATCACAGAGACCGCTCCTGCATCTTCGGCAATGTGGGCCTCTTCTGGAGTAACTACATCCATAATCACGCCACCTTCTTGCATTTTAGCAAAACCTCTCTTTAGCAAAGAAGTGCCGTGTCTCATGTCACTGAACTGAAATCTGTTACTCATGAGCTTTCGTCATGGTTATCATTGATGAACCTATGTTCATAAAATACTAATCAATTATTTACAGATTAAGCGAGAACTGGCGAGTCGCCTTCTGCTACCGGAAGGTCTGGGGCCTCATTTTCGTTCTTGTCTAACCAATTTTCCTGTTCGTCTGGTAAGTCTGTATCTGCGTATATCGCGTCCACGGGGCATTCTGGAACACAAGCGGCACAATCAATACATTCGTCTGGATCAATGACAAGATAATTCTCGTGTTCTCTAAATGCTTCAACTGGGCATACCGCCACACAATCCTGATATTTGTGCATTACACAGGCTTCGGTCACTACATGGGTCATGTGTCATCATGAAGTAATACTACATAAGAAACCTTGTATTGCGAGCAAATTTGTTTAGGTTTCCCTAAATTTTTGAAAGCTAAATTAACTCCTTAATAAGACTTGAAATAACATCAACTGCCGACTCACCTGGATAAGATTCAATTTTGAATTTTCCTTTTACTGTTGATGTCGTTGTGTTGTTATCTGCTAACATTATTTCACCTCTTACAAGATTGCTTAATTTTATTCGAACATGGAAGTACTTATCTTCATCTACTCTTTTCTGTATATCGTTTTCCAAGAGTTGTAACAAGGCATCTCTACCTAACCTCTGCAATGACCTTTTTGCACCTTTCTTTTTCTTATTCTTAACCACAATGGTAAATTGTTGTGAACCGTGATAGGATTTATCCTTTGTTATTTCAACATCAGATTTTTCTCCTGATATCCACTTGAGTGAGTCTTCAATTAGCTCATTCTGATCTAGTGCACTAACTATTACTCTCCACGACACACTGTGCAGGCTCATACAGTCTCCTGCGAGGTGATAGTATTGAATGCCACGCTTTACGAGATTTCGGAAGAATGGTTACAGCGTCTCGTTCATATACTGCATGAAAGTCGCACGGCTCGCGAACGGGGCAGCCCCCGGTAAAATTGGAGTCGTTGATTATGGCAAAAGGAGCATCAGCAAGGGCAGCGGCACGAAAACAGAGAGACAAATGGAAGGCAAAACGTTGGTATACAATTCGTGCACCACGAACTCCTTGGTCTTTCAGGGTTATCGGAGAAACCCTAGCTGAGGATGCTTCACAATTAATTGGAAGGAATTATGAGATAATTCAAAACGAACTAGATGGCGATTTTTCGAAAATGCATGTCAAGGTGGTATTCAAGGTCACAGACGTATTAGGCAACGACGCGATCACAGAGTTTGTAGGCCACGAACTCCTGAAAGACCATGTCCGAAGACAAGTTAGAAGAGACCGTGGAAAAATAGATGACACAATTGATGTCGTTACCGAAGATGGTTTCTACGTTCGTTTCAAGCCGTTAATGATATCAAGAGCTAGAATAAAGTCAAGCCAAAAGCAGCAAATGCGTACTATCGCAAGAGATATCATACTGACTACAGGAGCCACATCTACATGGTTCAAGTTACAGACAGCCACACTTGACGGTACTCTCGAAGGTAAAATTAAAGAAGCTGTGTCTAAGATCCAACCTGTCAGAACAGTCGTAATTAGGCGTACCCAATTAATCCAGTCAGGTGTTCTCGTTGAAGACGGGCCGACTCTCGATGAGATTCACGCGCAGGAAAAAGAAGAACTCGAAGCTCAATCCGAGGCAATCAATGAGGAAATGATTGAAGAAGCAGTCGAAATACTTCCTGAGGACATAAATGAAACAGAGGACTCCGAAAATGAAAATCCCGATTATTCATCGATGACAGTAAGCGAATTGAAGGAACTTCTGAAAGCTGCTGGTAAGCCGGTTTCTGGTAAGAAAGCAGAACTTATTGACAGATTGAATGAATAATTGTCGATAAAAATAAACCTGAGTCCACGGGCAGGTGTAATCAGATATGACTCGAATCGCAGTGATTTGTGGCACCGGTATGACCGAATTAGTAAATGATTATAAGACCGTAAAAAATAGTGCCTCATCTGAACTAAAGGTTCAAACTGAGTGGGGAGATGTGCCAATCTCAGTTGTAGAAATGAAAGGAAACAGCATCTTTATTTTAGATAGGCACCATCCAAAGTCTGGAAATCGTACCCCCCCTCACATGATAGAACACAGAGCGAATGTATCTGCTATTTCTGCTTGTAATCCTGACATTGTTCTGAGTATTAATTCTGTAGGAACAATGAGAGAGGATTTCCCCCCGGGGGAAATTGGTATTTCCGCAGATATTATCGATTTAACTCAGATACCTTGGACATTCCATGATGAAGATGTATATCACTCTGATAGGACTAAAATATTTAGTTCGAAGGCTGTCGATTGTTGTTTCAACGTTCTAGATAAATACCAAAACCGGGTAATTTGTGACCTAATTGTGGCTCAATGTGTTGGACCTCAATTTGAAACTCCAACTGAAATTGATGTTTTGGTTAAACTTGGAGCTGATGTGGTCGGAATGACTCTAGGACCTGAACAGCGATTAATCTCTGAAATTGACATACCTCACGTAGCGTTAGCTTGTTCATCAAACTGGGCTGCCGGTCGTACACCGGGGAATCCTAATGCTGAGATAGACCACAATGAAGTAGATTTAATGGCTTCATCGATGAGGAATGTAGTGATGAGTTGTATTAATTCATTAATAGATGCGTATTAGAGATTCTTTTTGCAATATATTGATGTCTATAATCCAGCGAGTCAAATTATGAAGCCACTTAGCGTAGAAGACTGGATGAATTTGGAAACTTTCAATAATATGGAGAGATCATGGGATTTAATGATGCATAAAGTGGCATCATTTCACTCTAAATTTGACTTTGGTAGTTCCAAAAATAAAGGACATGATATGGGGTACAGAATAGCTCTAACTGTTGAAGAGTTAGGAGAATTTGCTGCGGCTATAACAAAAGGGAAACCACCCGAAGATGCAGCGGAAGAGCTTGCAGATTTACTAATTTTAATACTAGGACACTCTTTAGCGCTTAAAATTGATTTATACCAAGAGTTTTCGAAGAAAATTGAAAAAATAATGAATAGACCTGCCATACAAACTAAATTGGGTATACGGGTAACAGAATACAAAAAAGAATAAACATATCCTTATCAACTCCTTTCTTGAATGAAAAATTGATGAGGCCCAATTTTGCGCTGCTGATGTCACTTTTTTTCCTTTCCAGTTCCTTGATAGGTTGTTTGAGTAAGTCAGACATTGATTCCGACAGTGTAATTGATATTGACGACAATTGTCCAGAAATCTTCAATCCAGATCAGTTAGATTTTGATAAGGATAAATTAGGAGATTTATGCGACCTTGATGATGATAATGATGGATTTCCTGATTTAATTGATTCTCACCCATTTAACAAGGATGAGAGTACAGATTTAGATAATGACGGGATAGGGGACAATTCTGATAGTGATATTGATGGTGATGGAATAATTAACTCTGAGGACTTTTATCCCCTTGATCCAAATGAAAAATGGGATAGTGATCAAGATGGAGTCCCAAACGGTATTGATACTGATGATGATGGAGATGGATGGAATGATTCTGTTGATCAATTTGATTTAACTCCAACGACTTCTCTATTGAATAACGGACCTTTCAATCCTGGTACAATGGATTTAGTTTTCATTTCTCCAAGAGGTCATGAAGTAACACTTCAAATTTGGTATCCAACCAAAGAAAAAGATGGTAACAGAGTGATTTATGATAATGTAGTCCGAGGCATTGCTTTAGAGGGGGCTACTCCAGATTGCGCAGAATCGAGGCCTGTAGCTATTTACAGCCACGGTTTTCCAAGCATTCGCTGGGGTTCTGCTTTTATGTTGGAGAATCTTGCAACCCACGGATTTATTTCTTTGGCACTTGATCACAAATATGGTACGGTTTTTGATATCGATATTGAAAAGCTATTTGACCATATTCTTTCCCGCCCTGTTGATATAATGGAAAGTTTTGATTGGTTAGTTAGCCAGAACAACATCGATAGCGATTTCACAAATTGTATAGCTCCGGACGATGGTTATTCTATCATAGGACAGTCGACAGGCGGTTTCACATCGATGATGATTTCCGGAGCTAAGATAATTTCAACTGACCTAGAAAACAGATGTAATGAAAGTGGTTTGGATGAAAACTTAAAATTACTGAATTGTGAAATACTTTCTCACATGTCGAATTTGAATCTCACAGAGTTATCAATTTCAGATTCAAGGGTGAAATCAGCATTATTACTCTCTCCATGGAATGCTAGTGTTCTAAATATGGGAATATCTAGTGTTTCTGTACCCACCTTAGTTCTTACTGGAGATGTAGATGATACAACTGTTATTGCAGAAGTCAATAATACCGTATCTAAATTGGGTGAAAGTGTCATAAATTACGGTATTTTTAATAATTCCGGGCATTATGCTTTTGCTCCAATAGGCTGTTTGGCTTACGGTTGTGAGGGACTTTTGGATATTAATGTCTCAGCCAACCTTTCGAGTACTATCGCCATTATTTTTCTGGCTAAACAACTAAACTGGCCTGATTCTAATAGTTATAATTTTCCAAATTCAATACATATCAAATGGAAATATGACTAATTTTTTGCTTCATTAATAGACGGAATCATACAAACATCTGGTCTCGAGAAAAACCTATGTCTGTTCTTAGAAACGATAATGTAAACCAAATCCCTTATCGGAAAAGGTATAATCCAACAAAACGGAAAAAGAATTTTATAATGCCATTTCATATACAAAAGACACCTAATAGCTGCAGTAGACCTGATGTGAGATTCCCCATTTTCAATTAAATAAACCGTATCTGCTTTTTGCTTTTTATTAGATAATGTGTCAATAATACTCTTTCCTTCTTCACTTTCATTAGTTAGAAATTTTAAATCCTTCCCATTTCCAAATCTCGGCTTAAGGAATATGGCTACTCTATTGCAGAGACCGCAATCACCATCGAGGATTAGAATAGAGGAATCCATTTATTGATCTCCTGTTGACTCGATATTCCAAGTTAGAACCTCTACCCCTTCACTAACATGTACGAGATCTGGTTCTAAAACATTATTTATCCCTAAATTATATGATTCTGTGAGAGTATTTTTAATAATTTTTACTTCTGCAACTCTAAAATTCCAAGGTTCGTGATAGGTATATGCCCTACATGTTTCTCCTTTATGCCTAACATACAGGCAATAACGTTCGAAAAGAAACTCTTCAATACTCCCTTTTTTTGCCTGAAGAACAGGTCCTTTGGCAAATGATTCACCCTCGAGAGAAACACCGTCCTTTTTTCTTTTTGAGTACCATCTATAACCGCCGAGGTTATTCTTATTAAAATCACATTTCGCATATCTATATGGAAGGCTATATGCTATTGGAGCATAAGCACATGTAACATAACTTTGTGCGTCAAGAGTTAAGAAAAATACGCCACTTTTCCCGTTTTTTGTGACATATGCTCTTATGTTAAACTCTGGGAAATTAGATATGAATGACACCGGCGGGAGACTTCTAGGCCTTACTTTCTCCATTCTAAATGGTATTGTGCCGATGTACGCTTTTCCTTCGAAGAGGTCAATCTCTAAATCATCTGGAATATAGCGCCGGAGGTGAAAGGGATCTATTTCCCAATGCATGAAAGTCAGACCGACCCAGTTTTGTTTGAGAGAAGGTTTCCTTTCCGGCATGGAAAAAGGCAAATGTTCCGTTCTCATGTGAACTTGCCATTAATCGTCTGATTCAAACTTATCTATTTGAGCAACTCAAAGTTATTTATTTATTCAATTTTTTCCATATTGAATATGTTGAATCATATTCATTATTTTCATCTAATGATATTTTTCCTATGACTTCTTCTTTCCAATCCGACCAATCCAGACTTGGAAAATTTATATCCCCGCTATCTTTTGTATGCACTCGAGTCATATGAATTTCTTCGACGCGGTCGAGGTACAGTCCATAGATTTGAGATCCGCCTATAATCCATAATTCCTCACAACCATTAGCATATGCTATTTCTATTGCCCGACCTGGATAAAGTGCAGTTTCAGCGCCCAAATCAGACCATGTTGTATCTCTCGACATTACTATATTCAATCTTTCAGGTAAAGGTCTGAATTTAGGTGGTAATGATTCCCAAGTCTTCCTACCCATAACAACAGCATTAAATCCATCAGAGATGGTCAATTCTTTAAATCGCTTTAAGTCATTTGATAATTTCCATGGTAGTTCCTCTCCCTTTCCAATTATTCCTTTTTCGTCCATAGCTACAATCATCATGATCTTCATTTGACTACCTCAAATTGAAATTGGAGCGGAAATATGTGGATGATGTTTATAATCTACTATTTTTATGTCTTCAGCAGTGAAATCATCTATATTTTTAATGTCGGGATTCAGTATTAACTTCGGTAACTCTAGGGGGGTTCTCAATACCTGTGTTTTTGCTTGTTTAATGTGGTTATTGTATAGGTGGCAATCACCTCCAGTCCAGATAAATTCTCCCGGATCAATTTCACAAATTTGAGCCATCATACAGGTAAGAAGGCTGTATGAAGAAATATTAAACGGGACGCCTAAAAATGCATCAGCACTTCTTTGATATAATTGGCAAGACAACTTCCCCTCTCTTACGTAAAACTGGAAAAATGCATGGCAAGGCATTAAAGCCATTTTGTCTAAATCACCCACATTCCAAGCAGAAATAATAATCCTTCTCGATGCCGGATTCTGTTTTATTAATTCAATAGCATTCTTCAATTGGTCAATTATTTCACCATCAGTTGAAACCCACTTCCTCCATTGTTTTCCATAAACAGGTCCCAAATCTCCATTATCATCGGCCCATTCATTCCATATTCTAACTTTATTTTCTTGTAAATAACGTACATTAGTTTCTCCAGATATCATCCATAAAAGTTCATGTATAACACTTGGCCAGTGGATTTTTTTTGTTGTGACGGCTGGAAAATTTTCCGAAAGATCGAATCTCATCTGATGCCCAAAAATAGATTTTGTCCCGGTACCAGTTCTGTCATCTTTGTTTCCTCCTTCATCGAGAATGCGATTCAGAAAATCTATGTATTGCTTCATGATGTTTCTAGCGGTTCGAGTGACAGTCTTTGAATGATACTCTCCATAATTCACTCAAGGAGCTCCGTTTTTTCTCAGTGTATCCATAATCAATTCAGTAAAATTACGATAAATTCTTTTCATTTCTTCTCGTTTTTGATCCTCGTCCATCAAAATTATATTTTCGATTTCTTGATTAGAATAATTTCCTCCCTTGTTGTCCGACAGCCAATCAGAAAATGTAATTGAATGACCAATAAAAACATCAATTCGTTTCCAAGGTTTTATGATGAGGCTTCCTGGTTTCATAAAGTCTCTCGCCCCGATTATTGAGATTGGGATTACCGGAATATTTGGAAATTTGGCAGCGAGTCTTGCAGCACCGGTTTTCCCCTCTTGCAAGAATGGCGCATTAGTATTCCGAGACCTAGTTCCTTCTGGAAAAATACCCATTGAGCAGCCTGATTCTAATACATGAACTGCTTTCACTAGAGCATCTTTAGACCCCTTTTCTCTGGAAGTGCTAATTTGACCTGTGCTCTGCATTAAAATTTTGGTCGCCTGAGATTCAAAGTGTTCTTTCTTGGCTAGATAATGTACCGGTCTTTTAGCGGCTACGATTTTGAGAAAAGGGTCAACATGAGAAGTATGATTTGCAACAAAGATTGAGGGTTTATTTGGAATTCTCTCTAGGCCATGGTAGTGGATGTTCGTGAAAGCTCTGAATGGAACTGGTAATATAAATAATAGAAATTTGTACATCCACGGTGTTTTAAAATCGGTTTCTGTCGTCTCTAAACCAACTTCATTAGAAATATACTCTAGGCTTTTATTGGAGAGCATCTGAATCGAATGGGAGGGTAGATTAGACTTATCGCTTTCTATCCGCATTACAAGGGTTAATCTCATAATTGTGACTCGGTTGTAGTATGACTGTAAGGCCAGTAGGCGTGTTCTTACTCGTCATTTTTATAACTCCACTATTAACACCCTCAGTAATTGCGGATTGGGATGATGATAATTGGCTGTGGAATTTGATAGGTCCTGAAAGGCTCGAACATGGTGACGAGTTTGCCTGTCATGGGTACGAGGGTGTAGACATAAACAGTGATAATGGAATTATACAGTCATGTAAAGATTATGTTAATGGCCACACAAATTCCTCAAGATGGGGTTCTGAACCTGTCTCATTTGGTGTACCTGAAACTATCACAAATGACACAATCTTGTCCTTAAAAGACGCTGGATTTTTGATTGTCGGTGATAAACTGGAAACCAAAACCGATGATCTTTTTGTCATAGAGAGGAATGGGGGCAGTATTGAAAAGAATGTGGCTAATATCTCAATCCTGGAATCAGCGGAAAAAAATTCTTTAATTTCAATATATTGGGAAGCTAGAATTTTTGATCTTAAAGTCAGGGAGGATAAGCCTGCTATAGAATACTTGGAGAATCAAAATGTATGGTATACTACCTGGGGCGAATGGTACAAACATAATTTGTCTAGTTCTCGAATCATAATCAGTGAACTCAACTCAACAATCGAGTTACATTTACCTAAATCCACGGAATCTAGTTGGGTAGTTCCCGGAAGTCTGAAGATATTTACTCAAAATCAAGTATCAAGTGTCAGGTACAAGAATGGAGAAGATTTCCCCCTTCTTGCAGAGGATACAAAATCTCTCCAAGAAGGTTTCAGGATTGTCGATGAAGGTGTAATCATAACTTTAATGCCTGAAAATGATGTAGAAATTAGTTTTGATGAAACTCCTTCATTTTCATATGAATCACTTCAAACATTCAATGATCTGCATCACGGTGTAACTATTGTTGGTCACCATGTAAAAAACCTTCATGAATGGGCATCTGATTTCTATGACTCTCCACTCTTATTTACTTGGTTGATAGAAAGGCCGGCTGCCTTGGAAATGGATTGGAGACTCCCAATAATAGCGATAGGAGTATTAATAGCGACACCTTTGACCGTAAAGTGGCTGGTGGAAAGGGATAAAAAATTGAGAGATTCATAGTAAAATATCGGGGCCTTTGATTACTATTCCTTCATCTTTCAATGCTTGCGTAATATTTGATATCACAAAGTTAGGTAAGGCTTCAGGTGGATGAACACCAACAAGTACTAATTCTGGATTAGAAATCCACTGTCTGACACATGATACTGTTACCAATCCTGTGGTACGAGCCATAGATGAATCTCCATCTTTCCCTTTATCAAATACCGTCCAAATCATTTTCTCTCCATTCTTACAACTTACTTTCACTTCCATCCAAGTAAACTCTTCTCTCATTTGGTCAAATTTCCAATCTTCTACTAATTGTTCATGATTCAGATTACCAGCATCTCTTTGGTCGATATATCTTTGAATATGACCGGGCCATCTAACTGTATATTCAGACATATCTTCAGCTGGTGTTGTAATTAGTAAACTTCTGAGTCCATCAGTCAAAAAAGATTCCATTTCTCCAAAATCTTCAACTTTTATTCTATGAATATCTGACAATGCAGGTAGAATCTTTATTTTTCCTGATTTAATAATTCTCGCCGGTCGCGTATACTCTGCAATCACATCATGGGGTGAGAATGGAGCCATATAACTCCACTTTTCATCAATTTCAGTAGGGTTCCCTCCAACCCTAATTTCAGCACTAATTATTCCTTCACCAAGTCTAGAAGCGTATGTTACTAACATGTTTGATAATCCTGGGGCAATACCCACATCCCAGAGAACCTTAGCACCTGAATCAACAGCCTCCTTAGCCAGACAATCAGGTGTGATTTCACTGAAGCTTAGATCAATAATTCTCTTGCCTCTCGAGACTAAAATTTCAGTAGCCAGGAACCCAAGATCTCCAGGTAACATATTTACAAATATCTCATCCTTGTAAGGCGTAAATTTACAATATTCCAATGCATCTTTAACGTGTATTGTCAAAAATTCATTTCCGACAAACTCTTCCTTCTCTTCTATATCTACAAGATTTATTTGCACTTTTTCTTCCAACAATTTTCTAATTACAAATGAACCTACAAGTCCGGAACCTAAACAATGTATAACTGTCATTTTCGAATCTCCCCCTAATATCGGTTAGCATGCTAGATGCACTTATTTCTAATGTTTTATGCGCAGCCTTGATTGAGGAGATTACACACGACCACACATGGCAGGAGACTCTCGGATTGATCCTTGGTCATCTCAACAGTCAACCGATTACGAAAGAATTAGGGATAATTTTGGACTCAGTGACATTGAATTATCAAAAATCCCTAATCCTAGTCTTTTACATCGACGAGGAATTATTTTTGCCCATAGAGATTTAGACACTATTCTTGAAAGAATAAAACTAGGCGCCGAATTTGGTGTATTAACCGGATTGATGCCAAGCGGGAAAATGCACCTTGGACATAGCATGGTAATCAATCAGGTAAAGTGGTTCCAGGATCAGGGCGGAGATGTTACAGTCACGGTGGCAGATCTTGAGGCTCTAGCTACTAGGAATGTTTCATTGGAAGAAGGGCGGAAAATCGCTATTTCGGAATACATAAATAACTATGCAGCAATGGGACTTGATCCGGATAAAACCAATGTATATTTTCAAAGTAGGAGGCCTGAAGTACAAAGACTGGGTTTCACTTTAGGTCAGAAAACTAATCTCTCAGAATTTGAATCAATATACGGTTTTTCAGGAGAAACCAATCTCGCTCATGTTCAGGCTCCATTAGTTCAGGCAGGCGATATAGTTCATCCACAATTAGATAAATTCGGTGGGTTGAGGCCAATTGTAGTACCCGTCGGCGTAGATCAGGATCCACACATACGACTTACAAGAGGATTAGTCGGTAAAACTAATTGGTTCAATGTCAAGAAACGGAAAAGTGGTGGATTAACCATCAGTTTGTCTGTACAGGAAGAAAACAAGTCTGTGATGGGTGTTTCTCCAAATGGTGGTATCAATCGAGATGTTAGAATCCAATTAATTGAAAAAATAAAATCTTGTTTAGCTAAAATTGGTTTTGCTGATTTAATACCAAATCCTAAACATGGCACAATAGAGATTCCGGGGGCAACTAGTTTTGATATAGGGAAAATAAAATTATCATTATTGGCTCTTGAACGCAAAATTGGTGGTATGGGGCTTATGCCTCCATCCTCTACATATCATCGTTTTGTGGTTGGTATGACTGGAGATAAAATGTCATCATCCAAACCAGAGACTACAATATTCATGCATGACTCCATTGAACAAATGTCAAGGAAAGTCAGAAGAGCATTTAGTGGAGGCCAAGCTACAGTAGAGGAACATAGAAGGTTGGGAGGCGATTTATCCAAAGACGTTGCATATCAATATTTACAATACTTTTTTGAAGATAGTGACGAAGAACTCGAATCCATAGGTCGTGATTATGAATCTGGCAGGATTCTAGCAGGGGAAATTAAACAAATATGTATTGATAGAGCTGCCGAATGGCTGACTGATTTGTCCGAGAAAAGAAATCAGTGGACAGATCAGATCACTGACTTCTTATCTAAGGATTCGGAATAAATTAAATCTCTTCAGGGCTGAAAATCGGAATACTCGGGCCAACTTCTAATTCCTCTAATTCATTACTCGTTAAATCTCTTAGTTTTGCATTTTCATGTAAAATCTGACTATGTCCCATAGGATCGAGAAGCACTAGTTCGATGGATAAATTTCCTTTTTTTACTAAATCAATTTTCCCAAGCAAAGTCTCACATTTTTGTTCAACCTCTAATTCTTTTGTGTTGATTGACTGTCTGTACATTAATTGAATCGCGCTTTCAAATCTATTCAAAACGCCTTCAACATTTGAAACATATCCAGTTGTAGCCCCACCAGGATCTACCTCTAACCCCAGTTCTTCTATTCTTATTGTACATGATGATGATCGTATTATTCTTACAGATAGCATTTCCTCTTTATCTATTATTAGACTGCATGCACCGGGTTTTTTGCCTTCTGCAGGTATAAAGTCAGTATGCTTCCAACCGCATGACGGACATAATATTGTCAACTGAGTATGTTCTCCAAAGTAGGGGATCTCAGATGTGTGAGCAATCATTGTCAAACCTTCCTCTGAAAAGCAAATTGGGCATGGTTGTTCCACAGTGCTTTCCATACTATCTCCTCAACTGGGTTTTCTCTCTATGTTTTTCGAGCCAAAAGATGACGGTAAAAGCAGAAGACGATTATGCCCTAGACCAAAAACAGTACCCTTCATTTCGTTTTCTATGAATTTTTGCAATTTGGATACTGCAGTCTGCAACTCGACCTCTCTTTTTATCATAGAACTCATTTCTAAAATTACCACATCACCATCTGCTATCCAATTCATTATTATTGAAATCCCGGTAATGTCCTCTAAACTTGCCCTGTGAACCAATGTATCTTCCAATCTCAATGGAACAGGTGCTTGAGGATATCTTTCTCCAAGATCATGATAATCTTGTTCAGCATCTATTGAATTGAAACCTCTATTTGGCAAACTTGGCATTTCTATCCATTTTGGTTCAGCTCTGTCCTGTTTCCCCACATTTGCCCGGCCCAGTTGTAATACTTGACTTATACGATGAAAATATTACACTGTGCTGTTGTTTCATCACTATCTAATATTTTTCACTGTTCTTTTCCGTCGCATTGATAAGGGAGTTCAGAGTAGTTAGTACTGCTGAGGGGACTTCCTCTTATGGCGGTGAATAAAATGCACGCGACAACTGATGCAGTAAAAACAGGTACAAGCACAATTGGAATTACCTTTGATGGGGGAGTCGTTGTTGGCGCAGATCATAGAGCTACTATGGGGCATTTCATCGCTAACAAGAGTGTTCAAAAATTATTTCAGATATCTAATAGCATAGCTTTGACAACCGCGGGTTTAGTTGGCCATGCTCAGTCCCTATCCAGAACATTAGCCGCAGAATTAAAATTATACGAATTAAAAGAAGGTAATGCCATGACAGTAAAGGGAGCTGCAACCTTAACAGCAAACATCTTGGTCGGAAGACCTCATTATGTCCAACTATTGATAGTGGGAGTTGACTCATCCGGTTCTAGCGTTTACAGCATAGACTCTGCTGGTGGTTCGATACCTGATGTCTATTGCGCAACTGGTTCCGGATCTCCTTACATGTATGGGGTTTTGGAAGACCAGTTCAGAGAAGGAATGGATGAGAAATCTGCACTAAAAGTTGCAGCAAAAGCTCTGCTTGCATCCGCACAGAGAGATGCAGCAAGCGGTAACGGGATGGATTTGGCCGTTATAACCAGGGAGAAAGGTTTCCAACAACTTTCAGCAGAACAAGTAGAAAATCTTCTTTCTTCACTTTAATATTCACGTCGCACAAAGCGATTCTCCGATAATTTCGGAGCAATGACAATGGCGTGGTAAACTAAGAGGTGTTTTTTTGAGACTGTCCTATGCCGAACTGAAAAAGAAAATAGCAGGTATTATACCAAAAGATATCGATTATGAGGTTGATTTGGAAGCGGGTTCTATTTCAGTGATAACTAAACAACCCGAAAGATTTGTCGGTTCTAGTGATAATTTGACAGTAAAAATTGCTAAACAAGTCAAAAGGCGAATTGTTATCAGACCGCATCCAGACATTCTATCCAGCGAAAAAGAAGTACATGATGCAGTCAACGACATAATCCCTCCAGAAGCAGAAGTCAGGAAGATCTGGTTAGATCCAGCACTCAGCGAAGTAATTTTAGAATGTGACAATCCATCTGATGCTGTGGGTCCAAAAGGTGCAAATATCCAAAAACTCAGAGATAAAATCGGATGGTTGGTTAAGGTGGTTCGAGCACCATCTATCGAAAGTAGAACGCAACATGACATACGTCGTTATCGCAAAGAAATGTCTGATGAAAGAAAATTACTATTGAGAAAATTTGGAACTAGAATTTACCGAACCAAGCGTCCGGGGGAGCCTTGGGTCAGAATTACGGCTCTCGGTTCTTACAGGGAAGTTGGTAGAGCAATGCACTTAATCACAACTAACGAATCTAAAGTACTGGTAGATTGTGGAGCAAAACCAACCTCAAATAAGAATGAGGTACAACCTTTCTTTACCGCTCCAGAGTTGATGCCACTTGACAATCTTGACGCTATCGTAATTACTCACGCTCACGTAGATCACATTGCTATGCTTCCGGTTTTGTTTAGATATGGATACAGGGGACCGGTGTATTGTACCCCTCCAACCAGAGATCTGATGACACTTTTACAAATAGATTACGTCAAAGTTAGTCAAGCAGAAGGGAATGAGCCACCCTACTCAAAAGCAGATATTCAAGAGTGTATTAAACACGTTGTTGATGTTAACTGGGGCGAAAAAACCGACATAGCTCCTGATATTAAAATGACCATGGAAAATGCAGGGCACATACTTGGATCATCCAGTGTTTATATGAATATAGGAGAAGGGAATGATGAACATAAAATATTATTCTCTGGTGACATCAAATATGAGAAATCTTGGCTGTTTGATGCAGCGACAGTCAGGTTCCCAAAAGTCGATACACTGGTAGTCGAATCAACTTACGGAGGTCCTCAGGATATACAACCAACTAGAGAAGCGGCTAGTCACGAGCTCCAAGAAATGATCGTGGATGTTATAGGTCGTGGTGGAAAGATATTTTGTCCTGTATTTGCCGTAGGTAGATCACAAGAAGTAATGATAGCGATCGATGAATTATTTAAATCTGGTAAAGTCTCTCCCGTGACAGTATGGTTGGATGGAATGATATCTGAAGCAACTGCAATTCATGCAAGCCATCCAAATTTCCTCAATAGAGATTTAAGGAAGAAACTTCTCAAGGGAGGCGAACATAATCCTTTCCATTCTAAATGGTTTAAAACAGTAGAATCGTACCAGCAACGAGAGTCCATACTCCTAGATCCTTCACCATGCATTGTTCTAGCAACTAGCGGTATGATGACCGGCGGCCCAATAGTGGAATACTTCAAACACTGGGCTCCAGAACCTAGTAATACACTTTGTTTTGTTGGCTACCAAGCGACGGGAACTCTAGGAAGTCGCCTTAGAGACGGTCATTCATCGGTACCATTGGTTGACAAAGGTCAAACATTAATGGTTGAAGTGAGATGTTCTATGAGGAAAATAGATGGTTTCAGTGGTCATTCTGATAGAAATCAATTAATGGACTATGTTTCAGCATTGAATCCTACTCCAAGAAAAATTATTTGTCATCATGGTGATGCTCAAACTTGTAATGCCTTTCGTCAAGGGCTTCGTGAAAAATTTAGAGTCCAAACTTATGCCCCAGCCAACTTGGAAACACTTAGATTATTGTGATTATAAAATTGGAACATCAAATCCGACTTCAAGGGGGTCATCCGGATTTCTGTTGTCCCTGTCAATTTCTTCATTTTCCAATATGACCTTTTGAATATTTTCACCCTCAGTTTGATGTCGATTTCTTTGAAAAGATAATATCCCATATAGTGGAATTGGTGTCATCAACAGAATAGCCCAAGAATATATTGATGCTCCTTGGGAATCTAGGAAAAGTTTTGCAGAGATAATAATAAGAACATAGAATAACATCCACGATACTGTCACTTTTGGATGCCTCATGTTACTCGACATACAACACTCGTTCATGAATTATTGTGAAGGTTTAATCAGAAAACTCTAGTACTCTCACATTCCCAGTTGCGAGTAAGTATGCGTTACATGTTGATTAAATGCTCATGCGGCTTTTCTTTCGGTTCTACTAAATTAACAGATAATTATTGCACCAAATGCGGTTCCTTTAACAATCAAGAATTAATTGAATCTTTTGAATCAGCAGATAAATTAGCAAAGGCGATTTCTTTGGCAAATATTCCTAGTGAAATTAGTGCTGAGTTATTGAGTAAATTAAACAAAAAAGAATCCAAAAAACAGAATAATTTAATCAGCAATCAAGGTAATTTAGGACTTTTATCTATCCTGAAAAAATCTACCAATAAGGAAGGGATTTTAACCATGGAATCATTAGAAAAATATCTTTTACAAGAAGGTTTAATCCAAACTTCCAGTGAGTACTTGATAGGTCAAGCCGAGGTTCAAGGTTATTTGATTAGAGTCAGTGAAAATACTTGGAATTGGCTGAGTTAAGTTCTTCATAGATAGTTCTCTCGGACGGACCACTCACAGGGCCTGTGGGTTAGTCTGGTCTATGCTTGTTCGTTTGGGACGAACAGACTCTGGTTCAAATCCAGGCAGGCCCACCACCTATAATACACGCACAGAACATTATTTCTTGATTGACATGAGGGCTTGTCTGTCAAAAAGACTGACAGAATTATGTAGTGCATTTTCTAACGTAAACCATCTCGCTTCTTCGATTTCTCCCTTTTTGGGTATGATTTTCTCAATCGAAACATTTGATGTGGATCTGTAGGTAAATGATAACCAATTAATTCCCTCCGATGTGAAAATATTTTCTTGGATAAAAGAGCCATCACTACCATGTTTACGATCACCAGATTCTCCAAGTTGGTCGGGTATTTCTATATCAATTCCTAATTCCTCTTTAGCTTCCCTTATTGCAGCATTTCTAGGATGTTCGCCATAATCAACAAAGCCTCCAGGTAAGGTCCAACAACCATTAAAAAATCCTCTACTTGCTTTAGCCATCAATATCAGCCCTTCTTTATTCTCAATGATTACTTTGGAGACTACTCGATGTATGGTTCGATAAACCGATTCTCTCACAAGTGGACTAACAGCATTATCACTTATTACCGAATCTTTCCAAGCCCAATTTTCCGGCCAATTTATCTCTGGAATACCGATAACAACTTTTGCTTCATAATCTTTGAAATAAATTATATTTTCTCTTTTTTTTTCCCATTTAATACCCATTCCCCTAACCTCATTTGGAGTAGGTAACCGAATAAATGGTTCTCCAATATAGCTTCGTCCAATAACTGGTTTTTCTGGTCCTCTCCCATCGTTATTTACCAAGAGTAATTTTCCATCTAGCTCTAAGTAGACAAACTCTTTCATTTTTGACCCTTCTTTGATCTAATAGCCGAGGATTTCACTTAGTTGTAATTTGTAGAAATTAGCTGAATTTTGTAAACTATTCAATTCTTCACTTTCCAATTCCAATTCCACTATCCTTTCAACACCATTTTTACCTAATATTACAGGTACACCTATGTAGACATCCTCCAAGCCATACTGGCCCGTGAGGAGAGCGCTACAGGGAAGCATTCTCTTTCGATCATTCAGAACCGACTCTGCCATAATTGCAGCTGCACTACCCGGAGCATAAAATGCACTCCCTCTTTCAAGCAATTTAACTATCTCTCCGCCACCGCCTGCGGTTCTTTTCGAGATTGCATCTATCTTCTCATTTCCTAGTAATTGGGTAATAGGTATTCCACCGACAGTGGTATATCTAGGTAAAGGAACCATTGTATCTCCGTGACCACCAAGAACCATGGCTTGTACATCTTCGTTAGAACAACCAACAGCTTCTGCGACGAAGTGAGTCATCCTGGCCGAATCTAGGATTCCAGCTTGGCCAATGACTCTACTCGGATCAAAACCGGTAACTTTCTGCATATGATATGTCATAAGGTCTAGTGGATTTGTTACCATTATAACAACTGCATTAGGGGCGTGATCTCTAATACCAGCCCCTACTTGTGAGATAATTTCTGCGTTCTTTCCGATAAGATCCTCCCTACTCATACCTGGCTGTCTGGGAAAACCGGATGTCACAACTACAACCTCAGCTCCAGCAATATCTTGATAATTCGAAGTTCCCGTGATTTTTCCGTCATAGTTTAATACCTGGCCACCTTGACTCATATCCAGAGCTTTGCCTTTTGCAAAACCCTCATAAATATCTAGTAGTACTATTTCTCCTAATTTCCTTTCAGCCATTACAAAGGCACATGTAGCTCCCACATTTCCGGCTCCAATCACAGCTATTTTTCTCGATTCTCTACTCATAAGTCTTCCTCAATCTAAACGGGTAGGTACCACATCCTTAGCCTTTAGTACACGTCTGACTCAATTGTAGGGCGAATCTTCATTATGGCAGACCTGGTAGAAGGAATGTGCAGACAGTATCCAATTCTACTGGTGCAGTTAGAGGAAAAACGGCTATTATTCCATTATTACTGGTCAGTTTTGTCCCTTCTATTTCTGTGGTGTTCGGTATCGGAGTAATCGTAAACGAATTTTTTTCTCAGATATTTTTTATTTTTTGTAAAATTTGGATATTTATGATACCCACTTTGTGGTATCTGAAAGTAGAAAAAAAGTCATTTCCTAAAATTTTACCCAATAAAGACGGACTTGTGGCCGGCTTAGTTACAGGTTTATTCATGTCATCAATTATTATTATAACTTGGTTTTTATTTGAAGAAACACTGAACACATCAAGGATGACAGAAATGTTAAATTCTAAAGGCTTGGACAGTGTAAACTTATACATTATTGGAATGTTCTACTGGATATTTATCAACAGTCTTCTTGAGGAATATGTGTTTAGGTGGTTTATTACAATTAAGTTTTCAGAATTATTTGGTAGCGACAAAATAGCAATTTTTTTATCAGCTGGGGTGTTTAATTTACATCATGCTATTGCATTACATCTGTTTGGTTTTTTGTGGTGGCAAGTTTTACTAGCAAGTTTCGGATTATTATCTGCAGCTGCGATTTGGTCTTGGCTTTACATTAGATACCGTTCTATATGGCCATGCTGGCTATCGCACGCTATTTGCGACGTTGTTGTATTTGGAATAGGATTCACAATATTATTCTGAATTATATAGGCGGAGAATTATATTTTGAACCCTAACACCCGTTTCATTCAATAATCTGTTTCCGTTCGGCCAACACAGCAACAGAGAGCCTAGGCTTGATTTTGTAAAGGTGGTATTATGAGGTTAGGAGTTTTAACAGAGCCCGAAGGTGAAAACAGAGTCGCTATCGTGCCTAATTCTGTAAAAAAACTGAAGAAAAAAGGATTAGAAGTCTTTGTGGAAGAAAATGCAGGTAAATTATCCAATTACTCTGATTCAGATTATCTGGATGCTGGTGCAAACATTTGTTCTAGAGATGAAGTACTCTCTTGTGAAATCATTATGTCAATTAGAATGTTAGAATCAAATGAGTTGAGAGACGGCATGAACCTTGTCTGTGTAGCCGATCCATTTCGTTTTCCTGAACAAATTAAATCCTGCATTGATTCAAATGTAACCCTCTTTTCAATGGACATGATTCCTCGCAGATTATCTCGTGCCCAATCAATGGATGTTAACTCAAGTCAGGACAATTTAGCTGGTTACAAAGCAGTACTTCTAGGGGCATCCTATGTACCTCGTGGTATCCCGATGATGACGACATCGGCAGGTACGGTGAAGCCTGCTAAGGTTGTAATTATGGGTAGTGGAGTCGCAGGACTTCAAGCTATAGCTACAGCAAAAAGGTTAGGTGCAATTGTTTATGCATCTGACGTTAGAAAATCTGCGGCAGAACAAATAGAATCAGTCGGAGGAAGATTCATCGAGGTCGAAGGAATGGATGATTTCGAAGACGAATCTGGTTACGCAAAACCCTTGACTCCAGAGTTCATAAAAAAAGTCAATGAAACTGTTTGCGGAGTAGCATCTGATTCAGACATAATTGTGACAACAGCCAGAATCTTTGGCCGTCCAGCTCCAATCACAATTCCTTCTTCAGCAGTCGAATCATTCAAGTCAGGTACGGTAATTGTAGATATGAATGCAGATGTCGGTGGAAATTGCGAGTTGACTAGGCCGGGTGAAGTATACACCACTGATAATGGAGTAATCATTGTTGGAACTTCCAATCTTCCAGGCACTCTGGCTAATACTGCAAGTATGTTGTTTTCTAATAATCTTACAACGTTCATCAGTTCGATACTCACAGAAGGTGAATTAATAATATCTGAAAGTGATGACATATTATTTGGCTCACCTGAAGGATCTGACTTCCATGTACCTGGAATGGGGGGCGTCTTGATTTGTAGAGATGGAAAGCTCCATGAGAAACAGACTCGATTAGGAGGTGTGCTCTGATGACTCCTGAATTACTTATCGGCTCAATAACATTATTCGTTCTTTCAATATTCCTTGGTTTTGAACTCATAACGAAAGTTCCAGCAATGCTCCATACACCATTGATGAGCGGAGCAAATGCGATTTCAGGAATCAGTGTTGTTGGCGCTTTAATCGGGGCAAATGTCGCCTTTGAAGGTGGCAATACTTTGATTTCAGGTTTGTTGGCTTTTCTTGCTATAGTATTGGCGATGATAAATGTAATTGGTGGTTTCGCAGTTACCAATAGAATGCTGAATATGATTGCAGGTAAGAACAAAAGAAAGGAGGACTAATTATGATATTTAGTGAATGGGTTTCAATTGGATACTTGATATCTGCTTCATTGTTCATTCTTGGTCTCAAAAAGTTAGGGCATCCTAGGACTGCCCCAGCGGGTAATCAACTAGGTGCAATGGGGATGTTAGTGGCTGTTCTGACAACTGTATCAGATATGCACCTACAAGGGGGTGCTCATTGGACTCTCATAATTGCAGGGATTTTACTTGGATCGGTAATCGGCTATATTATGGCAATCAAAGTTGAGATGACAGGAATGCCCGAATTGGTCGCATTGTTCAATGGCTTTGGAGGTGCTGCATCCGCTTTAGTGGCTCTTTCCGAATCTTGGAAGTATATAGAAAATGAAGAGCTAATCCTACCTTCGGGATTAGAATTGGAAGTTTTGATGATAGCAGCAGGGCTTTCAGCTTTGGTTGGTTGGATGACTCTAACTGGATCTATCCTTGCAATGTTTAAATTGAAAGGAGGAATTGAAGTAGCGGGCAAATGGTTCAAAACACCGACTTGGGGACCACAATGGCTAAATTACGTTAAGGTATTATTGGTCATATCTGTCTTCGTGTTGATTTATTACAGTATATCCGATCCCCGAAATCAGGAAATATTATTTGCAATAATCGTGATTTCCAGTCTCCTTGGCATAATCATCGTATTACCGATAGGTGGTGCAGATATGCCAGTTGTAGTTTCTTTGTTAAACTCATTCTCGGGAATAGCGGCTGCCTTTACTGGATTCATTATAGGGAACAGCGTTTTAATTGTAGCCGGTTCATTGGTAGGTGCTTCCGGACTGATACTCACTTTTATTATGTGCAAAGCAATGAATAGAACTCTTTCCGATGTTCTTTTCAAGTCCTTCGGAGGTTCGGAAAAAGAAACCCTAACACGAACTAAAGTAGGATCTGATGCTGAAGAAGTTGCAATGATGGTTGATGGGGCTCAGAAAGTCATAATCGTCCCTGGATATGGTATGGCCGTCAGTCAATGTCAGCATCAAGTTAAAGAATTTGCAGATATACTGCAAGAAAGATTCCAAACAGAGGTGAAGTATGCAATACATCCGGTTGCAGGTCGAATGCCGGGTCACATGAATGTACTTCTTGCTGAGGCTAATGTCCCCTATGACCAACTGATTGAGATGGATGACATAAATCCTGAATTTTCCGAATGTGATATGGCGGTTGTTATCGGTGCTAATGATACTTGTAATCCTGCAGCCAGAAGTGGAGAAGGTCCGCTTGCTGGTATGCCGATTATTGATGCTGATAAGGCAAGGACCGTTGTAATTATCAAGAGAAGTCTATCAGTTGGTTATGCCGGTGTAGACAACGATCTTTTCTACGAGGACAAAACCATGATGTTGTTCGGCGACGGAAAGAAGATGATGAATGAACTGAATAGTGCCATTAAGGACCTTTAAACAATTAATTTAGAGGCACTGTGAAGCAACGGTTATGTGGTAGTCAACACTCGAATTAACATAGGTGTACTGAATGGCGCGCATCAATTCCAAAGCCCTAGTCGTTCTTTTAATTATAGGTATGGCTGCAATTCCTGCCCTCGGGAACAGTGGAGGCCCTCCCTACCTGAATCAAGATGGAGATCCTACGGTCAAATATGGCTGCTCTTGCCATAATAATGGTGCCGTTTCTGAGAGGGCGGTCGTCATGATTACTAGTGTTCCGATTATGTATGAATTAGGCGAAAGTTATGAATTCACAATTAAAGTTGCAGATTCATTAACACTCTCCGGAGGAAGTGGAAATACAAAAGCAGGTTTCTTACTTTCATCGGATTCCATAGGAATTTTTACATGGAATGATGATCAAGATATTCGAATAGCAGCCGATACTGAGGCCGACATTTCTCACAGCGATACAGATTCGGATGGGATATGGATAGTTACTTGGACAGCTCCTACAAATGATAGCGGTACAGTTAATTTTTGGTTAGTTGGAAATTCCGTTGATGGTGGTGGTGTTCCTGACACTGAAGACTACTGGAACTTGCTTGCATTTTCTATTAGTCCTCCGGGAACCATCGCTGAAGGTGAGGATGCGGCAACATTGTCCACTAGAACAATATCTGTCGGAGATTATGACTCACTATTCTTGTTGGAAGAAACTGATGAAGAGAAGGAGGCAAAGAGGCAAGAAGCACTTTCAATGAAAATTTATGAACAGGGAAGTATGTTCTATTGGTTGAGTCTGACTGCATTAATCATCGGCGCACTGGTACAAAGAGAGATTTTAGAGAGGAAATATGACGACGGTCCTGAGCATTTAGCCGCTGAATTAGCTTACCCACAAGCACTAAGGCAATTATTCCTAAGTCTAGTTTCATTTGCTATGGCAGTTAGATGGCTAGCCAATGATGCAGTTTTAGAATTCCCTCCAAGAGCGGTTCTAGATCCTGAAGCACAAAACGTCACTGATCTGACTAGTTTCGTGATAGGGTTTACTTTCTTGGCTAGCGGATGGTTTGCATACTGCTTCTATCGAACTATATTGGCGGCAAGAGCGAAGCCTAAAGTAAAGGACATACTTTGAAATGCAATCTCAATATGACTCAAAAATGGCTTTTTCAGAACATTTTTCTGAATTATATAAGATTATTAGAACCACCGCTTTAGGAATAGCAATAATATCAATTTTCATGTCATTATTTATTGATGACATCCTTAGAAAATGGTTAAATGAACTTTTTTTAGATCAAGATGGCTATTCATTCGCAGTGTATAGCCCATATGATTGGATTGCTATGAAATGGGCCTTGTTGTTGATATTCTCTTTTGCGATAATATTGCCGTATACGTCATTTAGAATCAGAAGTTTTGCATTACCTGGGTTGTACCCTGATGAAAAGAAATGGTTCACTTTTTCTTTAATTTTTAGCGGTTTTATCATACCATTTACATTATTCTTGGTTTGGTTTCTTGCAATACCATTTATTATAAATTATTTCAATGACATGGGGGTAATATTTGGTGGTGAAGATGTAATCTCCGCTAAATATGATGCTGTTGCAATAATAAGCATAGGAATAGGTTTTTCATGGATTCTAGTTGTTGGTGTTATGACTACGCTAATACTTTCTTTTTCTCGACTTTTTGGTATGGTTGAGAACAAGGAATCTAGGATTAGAATTCGTATAATTTTAATCTCTTTTTCAATAATTGTATTGTCCCTTCCTAAGACATATAACGGACTTAGAATTATAATTTCACTAGCAACGGTATTAATTGCAGATTCAATTTCACGTCTAACTCCAATTATTGAAAAATAATTAAACAATTTTACATTGTATTCAAATCATAGTTAGTTTTAGCAAGTATATGAACAAGACGCGAGCATTCATTGCACTCGCACTAGTTTCATTTGGATTAATAGCGAATATATACTCCGATGCAATCAATGTTTGGTTAGAAGATAAGGTCGATACGAACAGTGGGCACGATCAGCAAATATTAGTAGGACTTCAAGATAATGAAAATTGGCTAGTTGTCCCGGTGACCTTCGAGGGGGATAATTTTGATTCAAGCACAGCAGCAACAATGCTAAATTCCAATAGCCAAGCTAGTGCATATGTCTCGCAAATTAGTGCTGGTAAGTCTACTCTTAACACTACCATATTGGATAAAGTTTGGATTTCAGGTTACAACGTTGATTTTTGGGGTCAGGACAGTGAAAATGATAGAGATTCTGGTACTGATGGCGCAGGAGTTGACATGCTGGTAAAATATGCAGTTGAGTTTGCACTATCCGGGATGGATCTATCTCCATGGGATTTTGACAATAATGGAATCCTAGATAGGTTATTGATTCTCCATTCTGCCAATCCTCAGGAAATAGGTGGAGGTTCTAGTTCAATTTGGAGTCACATGTCTGGGTTGGATAACCCGGTTAATATCGGGGAATGGTCGATTAATCATTACACCATCGCATCAACCAAATCAGGTGTCGGCACAGTAATTCATGAAATGCTTCATCAAATGGGTGCATATGACTTGTATGATGTTCATAGTTCACTTCCAACAAGCAATTGGAACGGTATTGGTGAATGGGGGATAATGGCAAGTGGAAATTGGAATAATAATGGAAATACACCCGCCTTACCCTCTTCTTCGACATTGGAGTTAATAGGAATTGAACGAGGAATAAACGTTGATTACAACATAGGAGGCAATTTTACACTAAAACCCATTTCTAATGGGGGGAACTATCTGTCTATTGAAACTGGGCCAGGTGAGTTTTTGAAAATAACCAATCGAGGCAATCATGGTTTTGATTCATATTTACCTGGCCATGGAATATTGGTTGAATACCAAGATTTGAATAATGGCGATACCGATAGCAACCTCGTAAACACGGATTCAAGAAATCCATGGTTAAAGATAATTGAAGCAGATGGTGATGATGCACTGATTAGGAATAAGGACACAGGTAATATTAATGATGTATTCAATGATGGCGATATTTTTGGAAACATCAATTCCTCTCAAGGAATGCTTATTTTCGATAATCGCGGTCGATTGGTAAGTTGGTATGCAACAGTTAAATCTGTTGAAAATGGTGATTACATGGTGGAAATTACTCCCGTTTTAGATACAAACCTGTTCGATGTTCTAACTCCTAGAAGTCCCATAGAACTACTGAAGGAAGAATCTGTATTCCTTGAGGTCTACTCTTCTTTGAATTGTAACCTTTCTATAAACATAACAACTCATAATGGAAACGTTGTTAATACTACAATTGAAAATTTACCGACGGGGAAGTCAATAATTTCTATAATGACTGTCGAAGAAAATTTCCCTTCAGCCGGAAATATAATTGGTACGGTAGGTTGTAAATCCAATCTTCGAAACATCGATCTAAAATGGCATAATGTGGGTAATCGTATTATTAATGATGATTTTTATTTGTTAGTCGACCATGAAAAAGAAAATACGTATCCACTCTCTTTAGTTTTCGAAGGAGAAGATTCAAGGTATTATAATTTAGAGATACAAGGGGCGGCCTCTAGAATCTCAAGTATAGTATCTAGCAAAACATTTTCACCCGGCGACGATTTAGAAATCGATATTAATCCAAATAATCTTTTAGTGCCTGGAATGATAGCTCGAGGAGAATTAGTTTTTGTAGATAATTTCGGAATAGAGACAACAATACCGATCGTTATTGAAGCCCAATCAACATTCAACACTAATCCGATTTTATCATGGTTTGCCGAACCAGGTAATGGGTTACTAATGATCAGCTTTCTTTTCGCAATGTCGGTATTGACAGGTGGCTCTAAAAGAGAACTACAAGATTTTGATGAATCGGAGTGATTTATTACTTTTTTATTGGGTTAGTCCATCTTGCCATTGTTGGAGGTCTAATTATACCTAAATATTCCCAAAAGCCATTAATTTTCAATGGTTGAAGCCATATTTTGTTGACTCCCGATGCTAATCTTGACGCTAAGCAAGCCGTCTCCCATGTCATTGTTTTATTTGAGGGGCTTACAATAAGCCACGGCGCGTGGTCCGAACCAATCTTCTTATCATAGCACCTCCATTCTGTACCATATTTGAACCCCGGTCTTGGATGTAATCCCCTCTCTAACAAGTCTGAGTATACTTCTGTAACATCAGAAAACTCTACTTTATCTTTTGAAAGATATTCTTTTGTGACATCATCAATTATCCTTCCATTTTGATAATTAATGCCCAATTGTTCCGAGGGCCAATTTTTATATCCATAGTATAAACTTCCGTTTTCTATATCGATTCTTTTGAACTTGGAGATGAGTAATTTATCTTCAATCGTGGGAGGCATTAATTCCCCTTTGGGGTTCTCTGAACTAATATTGTAGGTGACAACTGCTTGTTCATTATCCACAATTAATATTTCTGGAATTCGATTCCTAGACTTGACATCTACTGTCCATGATAATAATTCATTCATTTCTATTAAATCTGACGAATGGAACCACCTAACCTCAGAAATTGGCTCACCATCTCTAGGGTGCTGATCTGAGTTCCATCTCAATCCCCATGTATTTGTATTGTAAACCCAATCATTTCCTATATTCATATTCCCAGTTAGTACAATCTTGTTCCCTGGAACTCTTAATGCTTCTAATATTATAGCCTCGTTTATTAAATTAGGTGTTTTTTCTGTTTCTTCTTCTAACCAATTATTACTAGGCCATTCAATATGTCGATGATCATGACAGAATATAACTTCTGAAGGACTTAACAAAAGGTCATTTCCATTTATTTTTTGACCTATTGCTGATTTTTCCCATAATCGTTCCTTTGCAGAACCAGAATATATCCACTTGTCATTGTGTGGTATCATGAACCTACGAGGGGCTTCTTGTTTTCATGTCGACGGTTGCAAAATATCATTGATGTGGACGTCTTCGGTTTAACGATAACATGAGCACAGACCAAGGTGAAAGGAAAAAAATTTTGAAAGATCTAAGGAAATTATTAGATAAAACCGAATCATCTAAAGTTACTTTAATTGGTGATATAATGTTGGATAGATACCACCATGGATATTCTAATAGATTGATTTCAACTGCCCCTGTCCCGGTCTTAAAGATACTCAGATCTGAGGAATCGCCCGGGGCGGCAGCACATATTGCCAGAGGTTTGAGATCTCTAGGTATTGATGTTTCAGTATATTCTTGCGTTGGAGATGACCGAGAAGGTGATTTCATAAAAAATCAGTTTATATCAGATGGAATTTCTACCGATGGAATAGAAACAATTGAGGGAAGACAAACATTAACTAAAATTAGATTTTTTGGAAGTCGCCAGAGCCTTTTAGAAAAATCACAGATATTATTACAAGCGGATAGAGAAGCTTTAGACGAATTAAATCCAGAGGTTAGCAATAGATTAGTCGAAGAAACTTTGAAGTCAATACCAGACAGTTGCGCACTGGTCATATCAGATTACGATAAAGGAGTATTGACTGATAAAGGCGCTGAAAGGCTTATCAATTGCGCTAAGAAAAATTCTATTCCATCGATTGTTGATCCTAAGTTGACTGGGCTTGAAAGGAGCCGTGGAGCAACCGTTGCTCTATTCGAAATACGTGGTCTCGATTTACTTAGAAGGAGGCTGATGTTGGAAAGTGCCGAGGAAGCAGCCTCGAGCTTGGTGAAGACCTACAACTGGGATTCAATGATAGTTCTGGGTGGGATAGATGGAGTAACACTTTACGAGTCGGATGGAAATATCGAATTTATACCTTGTTCGGCTACTTCACCTTCACAGCAAATAGGTCTCCACGATGCCGCTGCAACTGCTTTAGCTGTTGCACTTGGAAATCAATTTTCAATGTCCTCCGCAGTTGTATTAGCCGCTGCAGCGTGTGAATGTGTTCTCTCGGCCGAGTCTAGCCATGAATTTGTCAATAGGAATACACTTGGTCTATGGTTGGATGAACTTATATGGCAATTGCAGATTTCTGATAGATGATTTTGAACCATTAAAGGATTGGTTTCAATACTGAAATAGTCCTCGGATATAATATGAGAACCATCGTTAGGGTACTGTCCCTTTCTTTTATTTTGTTTTTCACTACATCTGTGGTAGCAGAAACGGAAGATGTAGATGTTACTGTAGGATTTGACTTCACATTTGGAGAGATAATTGATGGATATGAGATATTATCAGGTACAATAATTAGTTCAAATGATGATGTTTCAGTCTCATGGGAAATCTATAATTCTACAGATTTTAAGTTTAATTGGGGAACTTTTGACCAAGAATCAAATGATTTTACTCGTTTAAGCGATGACTATTTCTCAATGAATTGGGAAGTTCCAATTGATTCAAATGATTATTTTTCATGTTCTTGTGAATTTAAAGTTATTTTAAGTCTTGAATCAACTATAATCTTAGAAGATACCATGCCCTTTTTTATATCTAATTTAAATTATGCCTCTGATTCAAATTACACCATAATGATAGAGAACCCTACAGAGAACGGCTGGATCAATGGCAATCTTATTCTAGAAGCCAAAATCAGTGACATAGCCGGAGGCAATCCGGAAAGCGCTCAAATTTATGTACAACGATATGTTACATATACTGAAACATGTGATGGTGAGCCAATTATCAATTCAGAAAATCAGGTAGCACTCATATTCGATGAAAATAATCTTTTCTATCATGAAATAGAGATGGATAAGAGTCCAGATGGATGGTATGAATTAATCATTATTATTCCCGAACCTAACGAACCTGGTAAGATGGATTCATACATTTGTTTGCCATTTAAATTGAACAACCTAAGTCCTACGATAATCATCACTAATCCTCCTTCTGATATCGTGGAAGGTTCCACTTCAATAATAATTGACGCATCAACATCGACAGATCCAATTTGGTTTGAAGATAATCTATATTTTATTTGGACATACACTAATTCAAGAGACAACTCGATAATTGTTCATGAAGGATACGATGCACAATTTTTCGAGTTAGATAGCAGTATTTCTGCTAAATACAATCTTAATCTAGAAGTAGTTGATCAAGGTGGATTATCTTCAATTGTGAATTATAATTTCTCAATAACCAACCTTGCTCCATCATCTAAACTAATCATTAACAGCGTTCCGGTATTGGACGGGGATGAAATAAGCTTAGATAACCTAGGACCTATTTTGCTTGATGGGTCGGAGTCCTCAGATACAGATAACGACCTAATTGGGTTAAGGTGTATCTGGTCTGTCGATGGGGATGTAATTTTCGAGGGCTGTGAAAACAGGGAATTAACTTGGCCTGAAAATCAAACAAGTAAAAAACAGCTTGTGTTAAGACTTGATGTAATGGATGATGACGGCTTATCTTCATCTCAATCAGTGAAATTGATCAATCCAAATGTTAGTGACCCTCTCCCGTATCATATGATAGTGTTATTCATATCACTACTTTTCCTAATTTCATCTATATTTTACAGGTTTAGGAAAGACTCAGAAAGCAATTCAATTCCTAAATGGACTAAAGGAAAATAATGTATTACACAAATAAATAAAAGAAAGCCAAGTCGTAGTCACGTGAGGGACATGACTGTATTGCCGTTTTCCACCGATGAATACAGGAACAGACAAAATAATTTCCTATCCCAAATCAAAGAAAACACCTTGGTTCTGATACCTACAAATCCTGTACGTATTAGGTCAAATGACACTACATATCCTTATCGTGCTAATTCTTACATGATGTATTTATGCGGATGGAATGAACCTGAGGCCGTTTTTATGGCATTTCATGATTCAGAAGGCTGGAAAAGCAGTATTTTTGTAAGGCCAAGAGATACACGCTCAGAGATTTGGGAAGGCCGAAGAATTGGAGTAGACGGTGCGTTGGATAAATGGCCAATTGATGAAGCATACTCTATCGAGGATATGGACGAGATCATTGAAAATAAAATTCTGCAATGTAATTCTGTAAGTACAATTGAGGGATTTGATAAAGAATTAGATAGTATAATTGGTAAATCGAATAATAATATTCTTGATGCCAGAGAAATTTTGGATACCTTGAGGGTAATAAAGTCACCAGAAGAAATAAAAATTATGCAAAAAGCAGCTAAGATAGCCTCTGATGCACACATTGGAGCAATCAAGAGAACTCATCCTGGAATAGGTGAATGGCAGATTCAATCAATAATAGAGTCGCATTTTTCTATGAATCAAAGTTGCCCAAGTTACAGCTCAATAGTTGGAGGTGGCGATAATGCAACAATCTTACACTACAATTCCAATAACATGGAAATTAATAACGGAGATTTGGTCCTAGTGGATGCAGGTTGTGAAATCTCAGGGTACGCGTCAGACATAACTAGGACTTGGCCTGTCAATGGAAAATTTTCCAATCCACAAAAGGAAATATATAGCCTTGTTCTAGAAGCCGAAAAAGCCGCCATCAAAGAGTGTGTTGTTGGCAATCCATGGAGTTCAATGCATCATGCAAGTTCTAAGGTATTAGCACAAGGATTGATAAATTTAGGAATTCTTGATGGTAGCCTTGAAGACGCACTTGGAGATAATTATGATGGCCCTTACAGAAGTTTCTTTATGCATGGAACGGGACATATGTTAGGCCTCGACGTACACGATGTTGGAGGAGGTAGACAGGGCGATAAAGGACCTGAGCGGGTATTAGCCCCAGGCATGGTCTTAACCATTGAACCAGGGCTCTATTTCAGTAGTTGGAGAACAGATGTTCAGATACCGGAAAAGTATTCTGGAATAGGTGTGAGAATCGAAGATGATGTTTTGGTAACAAATGAGGGACCAATTATTCTTACTTCTTCATGTCCGAAGGAAATATCTGAAATCGAATCCTTGGTAGGAAAAAATATTGAGTGATTGAATATGCGTAGATGGGAAATAATTCTTTCTGAACAATTATCTAATAACCCTCAAAGACTTTCTGTCGAGGAGGCTACAATATTGTATGAAGATGCAGATATCAATGATCTTATGTTCGCATCTCTCGAAAGGAGAAAAAAACAAGTTCCCGGAAACCATGTTACATACCTTGTGGATAGAAACATAAATTATACCAATATATGTACAATCAATTGTCAGTTCTGTTCTTTTTATCGTCCCCCAGGTCATTCTGAAGTTTATACACAATCATTTGATGAAATCAGCCAAAGAATATCGGAGCTGGAAGAAATTGGCGGCTCAAGAATTCTTATGCAAGGCGGGGTTAATCCCGATTTAAAACTGGAATGGTATCTTGAACTAATTTCTCAAATTCATGATAAACACCCGAAAATTTCTATGGACTGTTTTTCTCCAATTGAAATAGAAGGTATAGCAGATGTTTGTAATTTGTCCACATTAGAAGTATTGACCAAACTGAAAGAATCAGGGATGCATGGACTTCCAGGCGGAGGTGCTGAAATGTTAGTAGATGACGTTAGGTTGGATATTTCTCCAAAAAAAGGTTCAGCCGAAAACTGGCTAAGGGTGATGTCTGAGGCACAGGAATTAGGACTTACAACTTCAGCAACAAATGTTTTTGGTTTCGGAGAAACAGAGCGGCACCGGGTTCTCCACATGGAGAGAATCAGAGAACTTCAAGATGAAGCTATTTCAAATGGAAGGGTTGGTTTTACTTCATTCGTTGCCTGGCCAGTGCAGTTAGAAAACAATGTATTTGGAAGGCGAAATCGTGGAAGGAACAGGATAGAATTAGGTGCAGGTCCGGTTGAATATTTAAGACACATTTCAATTTCACGATTATTCTTTGATAATATAGACCATATCCAGGCCTCATGGCCGACAATGGGTCTAGGTGTAGCTCAAATGGCCATTTTGGCAGGTGCTGATGATGCAGGGTCGACAATGATGGAGGAAAATGTAGTTTCTGCCTCAGGGACTAAGAAAACATTGGCCAAAGAAGAAGAACTCCAAAATTCTATAATTAGAGCTGGATTTTTACCTGTTAAGAGAGATTCCGACTACAATCATCTAGAAACAGAAGTCGTTAAAAATCCTCAATTAATTGCATCTATTCCTATGCAGGATTAATAATCAGATAGCTCCAGTCTTCCGCTTCTTACTGGTAGATTTTTAATTTCAATTTTATGATGATAATCATTCATTTTCAGAGGTCTTACCCATTTCATTTTGGTCTTATCATCTAATAAAAATTCAACGATTAATTCCCAATGTACTGCTATCAGTCCAGAATATATTGAACCCGGCCATAAATCCTCGGGGCCATCCAGTCTGACACTGTTTAAACTATCAATTTCGGATAAATTGACCCAGCCGCCAGTGTCTAAAACTCTCATTGGCTCCAACATCATAACTCTTCTGTCTGCCACATTCATCGGAATCGACTCACCTACTCCAGTCCCCAATTCTTCACCAGATGCAATTCTCCTGCCTGGTAATGCAGTTGACATTCCGGGTATCGTTTGCTCACCTTCTTTCTTACCTTGTGATTCCAATATCATTTTTCTCTCAGGAACTGCTACTCCAACTTGTATTCTTCCCCTTTGTATTTTGAGGATTTTGGGAATTTTTATAATTGAAATATTGATGTAATTTTCACCTTTCTCGATTTCAAAATCTGGGGAATCTATTGGATTAGATAATAGGTTATTTTGCCTTTTTATGTCTCTCATATTTGCAATCATTCTAAATATCATTGGTGATAAGAAAATAGGAAATGCGATAAACAAAAACAACGGGTAATCCAGTTCTCCTATCCTAATTGAAAAATTTAGAACGTTCAGTATTGGATCAATAAAATTTATATTGCTTAAGACAGGTGTAACTGCTCTCAAGAACAACGTCGAAATTAATAGAATCACTGCAGGGGCAATCATCTTTCGAGCGGTGTAGTGCAAAGGGTCGGGATCAATATACCAACCATTCCTAGTCCTCATTAAAAATGGAAATGTTTCTTTTGAAACGTCACCTCTTATAATCTTTAAATTTTTATCATTTTCATTAATTTTTCTCCATTCTACAAACCAATTGTCATCTTGTCCTATTTTGAATCCTGGAGGTGGTTTGTTTTCTGATTCTAATATGACTTCTATAACAGGTATTTCCTTGGGAATCATATCCGAGTGCTCAAAAGGTGGATAACGAATCCTTTGAACAGATTTTTCCATTTCATTAACTCCATAAAACGGCTTTTATTGCTCTTCCTGCTAATTTCCTGAATTCCGGGATCTCTTTTAGCATTTTAGTCCCCAATGGTATTGGGTTTTCTATTTCTCCAACTTCATTAATCATCTCAATAACTTCCGGTTTAGCCCATACTTTGAAGATTTGTTCGAGTTCTTCGTCGCTTGAATGAGAAAGGAATGCATCCCTTAATGCTCTCGCTCTAGCCTGAGATTTTCTCATCTTGTCAATTTTCTTATCCATTTTTGATAAAACTGTTTTATCCAATTTATCTCTCTTTATTAAATCAGAAAATTCATCAATGATTAGATCAATGTGAGCAAAACCTGGGCCTATTCCTCCACCTGTTGTAGGTTTACAAATTCCAGCGGCGTCCCCGAAAAGTGCTACTCTTGTTGATGTTGTATTTCTTAGAATTCCGCTGGGCACAGATCCAACGAATCTCCCGACTTCTCTACAATTTTTAAATTTATCAGACCATTTACTATTCCGCATCAATTCATTTAGTAAATCCTCACAAGATTTATCGCCGATATATTTTGTTTGACTCCACACACCCACTCTAGAGGTCTCTCCAGAAGGGATTACCCATGCGAAAAATCCCGGAGAAATATCCGTGCCAGTGTACATATCGAGTTTTCCATTTTTACCATTATATCCTGTGACTTCAATTTGCATTCCTATCATAGTTTCTTTTGGCCTACCCATTTTTAGACTTCTTCTAACCCATGAATGTGCACCATCAGCACCACAGACAACCTTCGTAGTTAGTGTCTGGATTCCTTTAGGTGTAGAAATATCTAGTTTTACTTTATCTTCGGTTATTTTTACATCTATTGGTTTACTTGACAACCAAATATCAGCACCTGACTTTATTGATTGACTTACCACACTCTCATCGAATAATTTCCGGCATACTGACCATGTTCTGATTTTACTCTCATGCCCGATTTCAACTAATGTTCCTTCAGGACTATATATTCTAGCGCCCCAAATAGGAGTCAGTACGGTATCCAATAATTCTACAGAATCCATCGCCTTTGGATTTACCAAGCCTGCACATTGAAATGGTCTGCCAATTTCAGAGTGTTCCTCCAAAATCAATATCTTGAGTTCGCGTTCAGCTAACTTTCGCGCAAGATAACCTCCAATAGGACCTGCACCTACGATGATTGCATCATAGTCGAACTCGCTCATAGTTTATTCAGGAAGCGTACCTTATTGATATCTTCCCAAAATTAATCTCATTTTTTACGTGATTTTTTGTTTTTCTTCATCACAGTGTCAATAATTTTGCTCGCGTCCTTTTTAGTTAATTCATCTATGGATACGATATTCGCTATCGACAATATATCACTAAGTGGTACTTCCTCTCTTGTTGCGATTTTATTAATTAATTTTACTTGTGCATCGGTCGCAGGTAATAATTGACTCTCAGTTATTAATTTGTCAATTACAATACTAGCGGTGCCGTCCTTACCACCAGTAAGATTATTTAATTCATCAATATTTACCATGCCACAAACTTCTGTTATTTTGTATCCTAACTGATCTGCTAACTTGATGATTAGGTTAATCTGTTTATCACTAGCAGGAAAATCTCTTCCTTCCTGGATAATTTTGTCCAGTGTTTTCTTCATTTCTTCTCCAGATAAATCCTTTATTTCCTTCCCTTCAAGATACATATTTTTTTCCTTAATATCCATGTTTTTTGTTAAATTGTTCAATAATTCAATCTGTCTTTTTGAAGGTATACTTTTCTTCTTAGCAACAGCAAAATTATTCATTCTTTCGAAATCTTCCACAAAGTCATGCCATATTTTCGGTGCTGATTGGGTGCTGTCTTCAATGGTATCTAAATTCATTTCCATTCTAGCAGTAAAATTGCTGTTGAACAGGCCTTGACTTTCTTGTTCATTATAGAATGGCACAACCTCTAACCACATTGTCTTACCAGCATCTGTAGGGATTAATGATCCACTGCTATTTTCAACGTATTTCCTCTTGTTTAAGGTTTGAATTGTTGAAACGTAAGTTGAAGGCCTACCAATTCCTACTTTTTTCATTTGTTGTACTATTGAGCTTTCAGAAAATCTTCTAGGTGGTTTTGTTTCGTCACTAATAAGTTGCGGATTTTCAGAATTACAAATAATTTCCCAAAATGCGCCTTTTTCTAGTTTAGAAGAGGGAGGATTTTCGATAGTATTTTTTTGATAGTCTTCGAATACTATTTCCCAACCTGCATGTGTTCTCCATGCTGCAGTTCCTGTAATTTTTCTGTCTAAACCATCGGTTTTTGCTTCAATTCTTCTTGTCTCCCTGATTGACTTTGACATTTGACTGCCTGCAAATCTAGCCCAAATCAATTTGTACAAGGTTTTCAAATCGTTATTATTATCCTCCGATATCTCTCTGATTAAAGGTCGTGTGGGCCTGATAGCTTCGTGAGCATCTTGGACATTTCCGCCCCCTTTTTTTGCGTCTGGACCTAGAACTCCTTCTCCTAGATATTTCTCTCCAAATTTTTCTTTAATCAGATTTTTAATCTCATCTCTAGCATCTTTATTAGTTCTAGTCGAATCTGTTCTGATGTAGGTTACATGACCAGAATTGTATAGTTCTCCTGCTACAGAACTCGTCTTAGATACTGACCATCCTAAAGTCGAACTAGCAGCTTGTAACATTGTGTCAGTAGTGAATGGCGGCTTGGGGCTTCGGTTATTCAGACCGTTTTTAACTGAGACAATTTCAATTTTCTTATTATTGGTAAGTACATTGATTGCTTTTTCCGCTAAAGTTTCGTCAAAGGTTCTTTCAGGAAAATGTTTCCCATCTTCATCAAGCCAAGCATTTGGGTCTTCTTTCTCGTGTAATCTAACTTTAAAATTCACACCATCTGAAGTGAAGTTAACACTATGGTAAGCTATTGGGACGTGTTTTTCACGCAATAATTCTCTTTCTACTATGAAACCTAATGTTGGTGTCTGAACTCTTCCCATCGAAGCAAGTTTCCAAGATCTCGAAAATCTAGAGCATTCAAAACCTACTAGTCTGTCCATGAACCTTCTAACTTTCGCTGAATCAACTAATGCTGTATCTATTTCTCTTGCTTGTTTTATAGCATCTTTAACAGACTTTTCTGTAATTTCATTAAAAGTCACTCTTTTCTGTGAGTCAAAATCTGAAAATATAATACTGAGTCTCCATGCAATAAATTCTCCTTCTCTATCTGGATCCGTAGCGATATAAACTTCGTCGACCTTTGATTTCTTAGCCTTCTTTATCATATCCTTAATCTTTTTTTCAGCGCCTGTAGTCCATCCCCAAGGAGGTTCTGGAAGGGCGTTTTTATCGTCGGAATTCCACATTGATTTAGAAGATCCTTTGCTGCCTTTGGATGGTAAATCTTGAACGTGTCCGCCACATGCTTGAACTATCCATCCTTTTCCTAAATATTTCTTAACGGTCTTTGCTTTTGCACCAGACTCTAGAATCATTAGTTTCATGTTTTCCAACCTTTACTTCGCCAATTAAATAACATCGGCCACTACTCTCCAGCGCACAACAACACCTGTATAAACTTGAGTCTAATCAGATTTATACAAGGCGCGCGCGCACGTAGGGCGCGCGAGACCGACTAAATTTTGCCTCTTCTGGATGCCACTTCATCCCATGGTTCAGATGCAGCCGGACCAGCACATCCAACGCATCCTGGATACCCCGCCCTTCCAAGTTCAAGAATCTGTTTTCGAAGGTAATCCCATTTTTCAATTCCGCCTTTTATCCATACTGTTTCTAAAGATGTAGGAGGACTTGTTGATATAACTCCATTTTTTGAATCCTTATTTTCAAAATATATATCTAAAGTATTTTTTATTTCAGAACTTACACCAAAGATAATTTTGGGTGCTTTGTCCGACAAATCATTACAGAGCGATTCAATCTCGTCTTCTAAATCCCCATTGTGAATGATATTTACACCGCTAGACCTCAATATTCTCCTTGCCAACTCGGATAGTGCAGCTCCCTCATTAGAACCTTCCATAGTATGCCGAGAGGGCGTAATGCTTGAAGAGTGTCGGTTCTCCGGCTCAACTGTGGGATTACCATATCGTATAGTCGGAAGGCCTCTACTTGGCCTTGTAGATTCTGAAAAAGCGCACAGCATTGGCATTAACTCATTGTCTATGTTAGAAAAAAGTAATCTTGGAAGAGGCTTCTTGAAGAGTTTTTATCAGTCTATAGAATTACCAACAAATGTTTTTGGTATGTCATTCAATCATCCGCTGGGTATTGCAGCAGGATTCGATAAGAAGGCACAAGCACTTTCAGCGTGGCCAGCTTTAGGTTTTTCTTGGATGGAATACGGTGGCATTACTAGGTTCCCTCAAGATGGGAATCCGAAGCCAAGAATGTTCCGTGCCAACAAGGAAAACGCTTTGATTAATAGAATGGGATTCAATAACCCCGGTGCTTTAGGCGTAAGAGAGAATCTTATTGAAAGGAAGGCAGCCGGGCTTTGGCCTAACAATCCGGTAGCAGCGAACATAGGTCGCTCGAAAAAAGTGTCTAATGATGATGCGCCAAGTGATTATTCATCAACACTAGACATACTTTGGGATTATTCAGATTTTTTTGTATTAAATGTATCCTCTCCTAATACTCCGGGATTAAGGGAGCTACAAAGTGCGGATCACTTGTCGAACGTTTTAGAATCCTGCAATCATGTTAGAGATAGAAAAGGAAATCATAAACCGTTGCTATTGAAGTTTTCACCTGATATGAGTAATGAGGACCTTCTCAATTCGGCAGATGTTGCAATTCATTCTAAGATAGATGGATTCGTTGCTACAAACACAACTATTTCCAGGTACATTCCGAGGAACTCTCAATCAAGATCAGCCTTTGCAGAATCGGGTGGCCTATCAGGGCGACCTTTGAAGAACAGATCTTTGGAAGTGGTCAATCTGTTGTACGATTATACTGAATCCAACATACCAATTGTTGGGGTTGGAGGCATTGATTCCAGTGAATCTGCATGGAATATGATAACTTCTGGAGCATCATTAATACAGTTATACTCTGCATTAGTATTCAAAGGCCCTTCAATTGCTTCAAGTATTGTAAAAGGCTTGAATGTTAAGGTTAAAGAAAATAATTATTCAAGTATCTCTGAAGCGGTTGGTTCAAATCATACATGAGAACGTAAACCTCATCAGTGGTTTTCACTTGGGAAGAGTATGGCAACAACCAGATTGCGGCGACTTTTATTGGTCGGTTTTGGATTGACTGCGTTAATCTCTTTGATGCTCATAAGTGTCGATCCAGAAGTCCAATACACTGTTGACGAGATTATAGATTCGCCTGAAGATTTTACTTCAGATGAAATCCATCTTCGAGGAACAGTCTTGGAAGGATCTGTGGATGAGGAATCGAAAATATTTATCCTTTCAGGAACGAATGAAGATGCACAGATATTTGTTGATATATCTTCTGTAGCACTTCCAGACGGTTTTGGCGAAGGTTACATGATAGCAGTCAAAGGAGATTTGGTTAACATTGATGGTAAATGGACTATCAACGCTAGTTCTATTCAGACTGGTTGTCCTTCTAAATACTCCGCAGAATGATAATTTTCCTTTGTTTCTCACCCCATCTTCTCTGGGGTTCATTAAAATGGGACGGTATTTACGGATGGGTGGGCTAGGGGGAGTGTTGACGTGCTCTATAATACACAAATCGTCGATAATGGTGACCCGAAGTCTGAGGGCGGCGTAAACGAAGCATCAATGTCCCATTTGGTGACAGCGACACTTCGCCTCCAAGAGATGCAGGTTGGCATGACGAACTTCCGGAGGGAAATTCAAACTGTCTTATACCCGGGAACCAGGTCAGGCGCGGAAGCGAGCAGCCCGACTGGGGATGCTGGATGCCTTGGAATAGCGGAGTTGAGGAGCTTAATGATTTTTCATTGATGCCAACGAACGTCCACCGAAGACATGCCCACCAAATCATGAATTGGGAATATCATCCAATCCACCCATAATACACACTATCCGAAAATGGTTTTCGGAAACAGGCTGAACGGAAAGTCTTGAACCTTTCATTAAAAGTTTCATACCATCCAACGCAGGGTTATCTTTCATTTCCTGTAAGGAAACGGTCTTCATCATAGGGACAACAGGTTCAATGTCAACCATAAACCATCTTGGATTTTCAGCAGTTGATTTCTCATCAAAGTAATTTGATTCTGGGTCCTGTGCTGTAAAATCTGGATAACCCTCCTTTGCTATTTTCGCTACTCCAGCTATATGTGGTGGTTTAAAATTCGAATGATAGAAGAAGACCAGATCACCGATCTTCATATCATCTCTCATCATATTCCTTGCTTGATAATTCCTTACACCATCCCAATGTGTACTTGTGTCATTTACCAATTGGTCCCACGGATAAACGTGGGGCTCACTTTTCATTAACCAGTAGTTCATGTTCAACCCAAACGAAAGAGGTGAATGAAAGTGTCGTCACCAGGCATCGTCAGATACACCAATTATCAACGTAGCATCAATGGCATCTGCCTCATCTCTCTCTATAGCCCTTTTCAATCCAGCAGTTTTAACCATTCTAGAGACGCCTCCGGTTAAATTTACATTAGACTTAACCATAATAGCATAGATTGCAGGTAAAAGTATCAAAGCTGAAATAGCAGCTATAATCAGTAGAACGATTATAACAGTAATGAATGGTTTGATAGCAGGTATATTAATTCCAAATGCACAGGTCATACCAGCAGCGGTGACGGTTGTGGCTTCGAATAAACTCATGCCTGTACTAGCACATGCTGACTTTATTGCTTCCAAATTACCCCCTAGTTCTCTGACCCTATTTGCAATATGAATAGAGAAATCTACCCCCACGCCAACTAAAATAGAACCAATCATTACTGTGACAAGAGATAATTGTACTCCACCTGCATCCATAATCATCCATTGCATGGCTACAGTGAAACCTACTGGGATTGTTGTAAGCAAGGAGTATAATATGTCCCTGAAAACTAATCCTAGTGTTATAACAGTAAACAATAATGCGAAACCAAGAGAACTCCATTGTGAGCCAACAATCAAATTATTTACTTCAATTGTGACTGATGCCACTCCGATTAGTTCTGGAGTGCCTGTTGTCCCTCCTAATCCAGAGTTTGCAGCGTGCTTATTGACTAAGTTTGTTGCCGTTTCAGTGCCTACAACATCCATAAATGGCATATCGATGTAAATCAGGCTACTACTGTAATCTGATGATATGAATAGTTCTCTCATTTCCAATGTCAAACTGTTGTAGAAAACATAGATCAAGAAATTCTGAGCCTGTTGACCTCCAAGTTCCTGAGCATCTAGTGTATCCAAAGTTCTCCAAAAAGAAGCATTTCCAGATTGCTCATTGTCAAATATCAAATGAGCTACATCTTTGATAGGATCAGGAGCAGGTGTGTCATCAATAAGGTCTGAGATAGGAGCTCCTGAGAAATTAACAGAAACTGCTATGGCTTTCATCAAGAACACTATTGATACAGCAGTCACTCGATCTACCTCGGCACATTGTCCTTCTAATTTTTCAATAGCCTCTAGTCCACTAAAAGGATCTTTTGCGGTAAGGTCTGTAATCTCAGCCGTAGCCTCAATGTCTTCTGAAATTTTCAAAAATCCTGGTTGCCCAGATTCGAACTCATCGCTATATGTTTTCATCTTCTGTACCGCATCGACATCTTGAGGCGCCATTTCTAGTAAATCTAGATTGGATTCTACATTGTCCCTAGAAATACCAGCAGAGAAAACCATCGCTATGATAAATAGTACAAGAGTAACTTTTGTCCATTTGACGGGTACTGAAACAATGTTCACGAATAATTGGGGTGGTGGATGAGATGGTTTCTTAAGATCTAATAATATTGTAAGATTAGGTACCATTAGCATTGTCATGACGTACACAACAACAATACCGAATGCCAGTGACCATCCTACTGTTTGAATTGGTGCCATTGGGGTAAATGTCAAAGAAATAAAACCGATAATGGTGGTGACTGCGGATAAGAAAACTGCTCTTCCTGTAGAGTTCAAGGCTTCTTCCATCTTTTCGTTAGGACTTCCTTTCGCTTCCGCATAACGATTTGTAATATGGAGTCCATAAGATACACCAAGTGCCAAGACAATCGGGCCTACAATTATAACAGTCATTGTAACTTCATAATTTGACCACCCTATTATTCCCATAGTGAGAAATACAGAACACAATGTTGGTAATCCAGATATAATCAATACTTTTATTCCTTGAACGAGTCTGAATCTTCCTGTTTGTAATAAATCGCAATGGAACAGGAATAGAGTTATCGCCACTAAAAATACGCCAACAGGAAATACATCCCAAAAGAGGCTAAATGATTCTTCTGTAACTGCATTTGTAATCGGAGCAGGACCAGTCAAGGCCATTTGTAGACCCCAATATTCCCAGTCTGTTTGATCTTCAATTTCGGGGTTTAAGTTATTATTTACACTACTTAGTTCGTCAATTTGTTTTTGAGTCTTCTCAATCATTTCTGCAACATCTGCTTCACTTGAAATTCCCATTATTATTACAGCCCTATTCCATCTCGATATGCAGGAAGCAGATTGATTATCATCACAATCGAGAGTCTGATCAGCATCTTCCCTGCCAACATCTCTGACAAGCTTATCAAGTGCATTTTTGGGCATTTCACCTAATATCTGGTCAACCCTTTGTTGTTCATCTGGTATAGCATAATTCCCCAAAATATTCTGTTGTTCGTCTATAGTGTCATTAATTTGTTCTGAAAATTGTTCCTGACCGGTTGATGCTGCTACACCTGATGCAAATGCTTTAGCGACTCTGACTGCACTGGAATTGACTTCTTTAATCACAGCTGAAATGGATAAAACGTAAATTATTTCGTCGAATTCACCTCCATCGTTTCTGTTGGTGTTCATCGCACTTTCCATAGCATCTATTTGCTTTAGAATCGGCACCAGGGTTACGTTGTAATCTGGAGATTCAACATAAATAATCATTACATTTGTGGTCCAATCTTCTTCAACTTCCTCAATTAAAAGCGAAACCTGCGAGCCGTCTGGCAAATAAACTTCCAAATCCCCATTTACGTTCATAGAAGATTCTTCATTGCAAAATCCTGGATTGAAATCCTTCCTGCAATCTATTGCTCCAGAATGCATTGTAAAATAACCCGTAAATAATAGGCATATCACTATGATTATCACTGGAAATTTAACCAGAGCTTGAGTTGCAGTCAAGCCGGATAGGGATCTTCTCAATCTATTTGGGGATTGAATAATAGCATCTTTAACAGTATCTGAATCTATACTTTTCATACGTTCTTTATACGTCATTTTTTGAGAAGAATCAACAATGTCATCATTTCCTTTAGTGGCCATGGTGCTCCCTCTCTGTATGTTCGTGGTTGAGGAAAGGCCTTCAACCCAACGCTCTCAATTTCATCAAAACTTCAATTTGATTATGTCTTTGCTTCGGCAATAGTCAAGAATAAGTTACTACGGGAAGCATGTATAAGGTCTGGGCGATTGTCATGGGTAAACCAAAAATTAGTGATAAAAGATGGTCAATTGATCTTGAAAAAAGAATTCAAATAGAACATTATAATGAATCCTATAATGAAAGATATTCCTTTAATCCTAATTCTGATAAAGAAATATTTGTCATAGACACTCCTCCTCCATATCCTAGCGGGACTTGGCACATTGGGGCTGTGGCTCAATATAGTATGATTGATGTAATTGCTAGAAGCCAAAGGCTGTTGGGTAAAGAAGTATATTTTCCTTGGGGAGTTGATCGAAATGGTATAAACATTGAATTCACAGTCGAAAAAAAAACTGGTAAAAAAATGAGGACTTTCGAGCGAGGAGAGTTCATCGACATATGTAGGAATACTATCGAAGAATATACTCAGGCTATGAGGGAAACCGCTTGCAGGGTCGGTCTTTCTTGTTCCTTTGAAAATGAATATTTGACAGATTCTCCTGAATACAGAGCCGTATCCCAAGATATCTTTGTGAATTTATTTAAGCAGGGAAACATAGTTGAAGACTTGAGACCCAATATCTATGACCCTGTTGAAAAAACTACCATTGCGGACGCAGAGGTACAACGAATTTCTAGGATGACTAAATTATGTGATGTTTTATGGGAAACTGATGATGGACAGCAGATTGTCATAACCACGACTCGTCCGGAATTGATATGTGCATGTGGGGTAGTACTAGTTCACCCTGATGATGAAAGATATACTCACCTAGTTGGCAAAGAAGTCTTGTTGCCTCTCCCGGTAAATGGTCGCAGCAATAAAGTTCAGATTAAGGCACATCATTCTGTAAAAATGGATTTTGGCTCAGGTGTTCTGATGGTTTGTTCATTCGGTGATCAAAACGATGTTTCAGTATTCAGAGAATTTAGCCTAGATCCATTCGTTGCTATCAATCTTGATGGTGAAATGACAAATATTTCCGGCCCTTTGTCTGGATTGAATGTAATTGAAGCAAGAAAGGCAGCAATTGAACTTCTCGATAACCAAAACAAATTATCTTCAATTATTGACCATGAACAAGAAATTCCTGTAAGCGAAAGAGGAAATAATCCCGTCGAGATAATTTTATTGAAAGAATGGTATGTCAAACAAACCCATACTCTAGAACGGATGAAAGAATTAGTTTCTAAAATAAACTTTATTCCTCCTCGAAATAAACAATTCCTGGATGATTGGATGCAGAATATATCAATAGATTGGCCGATATCTAGAAGGCGGTGGTATCATACAGAAGTGCCAATATGGTACAGTGAGGATGGTACAAGAGTGGTTGTCCCTCCTGGAAATATATACGTTCAACCATGGCGGAATTCGCCACCATCAGGTTCGGAAGTATTAGATCGAGAAACTAAGAAAGTCTTGGGGATATATGACGATATGATCAGCGACCTTGGAACCCTAATTGGAGAAGAAAAAGTCTTTGACACTTGGATGGATTCATCTAATTCAAACCTATTTGTATCGGGATACGGACAAAACATGGAATTGTTTGAAAGAGCTTTTCCCACAGCTTTGCGCCCCCAAGGAAAAGAAATCGTAAGAACTTGGTTGTACTACACACTCTTGAAGAGTAATCTTTTGATGGATAAACCTGGATTTGCTAATGTCTGGATTGATGGCCTCGGTATGGATCCATGGGGGCGTAAAATGTCTAAATCCTTGGGGAACGGAATCGACGCTAATTCAGTACTTGAGTGTGGTTTTGGAGGAAGAACGGGTTCATGGAAAATCAAGGGTTCGGATGGAAAACAGGTGCAATTAAAAGCCAATAAAATTGGTAGTGAATGCTTCCGATTATGGAAAGCATGTGACGCCCAAGTCGGAGACGATTTTCATATCAATCCTGAGGAAATAGAATCCAAGTATTTTGGTGTTCTCACAAAAATATTCAATGTAGCCAGATTTGCCAGCCAATTTGATGTTCCTTCTGATTTAACAACCCTCCCTAATGACCTACAAAATGAGGATAAATGGATTCTTTCAGAATTCAGTCAGGTGATGACCAAAATTAAACAATCCTGGATGGACATAGATATCTATAATGCAGCTCAATCAATTAAAAATTTCAGTACGGGAGTGTTCCCAAGTCATTGGCTTGAGATGGTTAAATCACGTCTATATGATGGTGATACAGCAGCTGCTTGGACATTGCATAGAATAGTTCGAGATTTACTCACTACCTTGAGTCCAATATGTCCATTCTTTACACATTACCTTTCTACCACATTATACCAAGTAAGTTCAGTCGATGCAAGGATGTTTCCAGAAATCATCGGATCTAAACCGGAATTATTGAAATTAACTAATTTTGTTGTTGATTTCAACTCGGAAATTTGGAAATTAAAGAAAGATCAAGGTATATCCCTGAATAGCGAAATTAAAAATATTCTAATCCCTGATGAATTATTAGTTCTGTCAGAATCGTTAGTGAGGATGCATAAAATAATTTAATTCAGACTAGAATCAGGTTTTATTCCTTTAAGAGCCTCAATAACAAGGGATGCCATTTCAATTCCAATCCTCTTTTGAGCTTCTTTTGTAGCGGCTCCTATGTGAGGTGTTCCATGAAAGTTTTCATGAGAAAATAAAGGATTGTTAATTGCTGGTTCTTCTTCAAAAACGTCTAAGGCTAAACTTGACAGTTGCCCGCTCTCCAACCCGTCGAGAGCAGCTAATTCATCTACAATCCCACCTCTAGCACAATTTATCAAATGATTTCCACAATTTATACCATCATTCCCTATGCCTGGCATCATATTAATCCTCTTCGAATCAACAAGATGGTAGGTTTCCTCTGTTAAATTGCAATGAATAGAAATATGGGTACACATTCTAAAAATATCATCGACCTCGTTATGCAAAGTACACTTGTTTTTTTTAGCTATATCTTTCGAGACGTAAGGGTCGTAAGCATGCAAATCCATTCCAAGTGAAGTAGCTATTTTTCCAACACCCTGAGCGATTCTTCCATATCCAATAAGTCCCAACGATTTACCTGATAATTCTGTACCTACTAATTCTTTTTTCGCCCAAACGCCATTACGTAGCTTCCTATCGGCAGTTGATATATTCCTACATGATGCAAGAAGGTGAGCTATTGTAATTTCAACAACGCTTTTTGTTGAAGCCCTGGGAGTATTGCATACGATTATTTTATTTTCAGTTGCGGCATCAATATCTATATTGTCAACACCCACGCCAGCTCTACCAATAAATTTCAAGGTTGAATTGTCATTGATTGATGATTCTATAACTTTTCTACTCAACTTAGTAGCGCTTCTAACTATCACAGCATCAAAATCTGAAAGAATACCAGAAGCAAGCTCTTCTGCAGAGAAATGCTTCAAAACTACCTCGTGGCCTTGATTAGTAATCATATCTATGGCTGATTTATCCATTCCATCAGTTACTGCGACTCTTCCCATATTTTTCCAACTGTCAACATACTCAATCAATATTACTAATGAAAGACATCTACCTCAGCATTCATAAAAAGTCACCATATCCGAAGTAACAGAGGTAGGATAACATGGTAAGTACCGATTTAAATTATGAAGAAAAATTGTTGATAGATGGCCACGCACATTGCGATGGTCCTTGTGGAGTATATGACCCAGCTAGCGCACGCGTTGCTGCTGAAGCAGTACAGTCAATGACTAAAAAGATGAATGCTTTTGAAAATGACCACGCTGGTTCTGATAGTAATTCAGCAGCTTACATAAATACTATGTCAAGATATGCTGCGATTAAAGAGGAAGAAGCACAGAAATGTAAAGATGAATTGTTAGTCCTATGGACGGACTTTTTCAAACCCCAGCATTTGGAAACAATACCAGATCTTCATGATACATTTTGGCAAGCAGCCAAATTATGTTCTGCTTGTAAAGTAGAAGTTTCTGAACAACACGCTCAAGAATTAATGGATGCTGTTGAAGCAATTCACAATATCTTTTGGGCGGCAAAAGGCCGTGAAGTGCCATGGATTCGCGCTTCATAGATGTCAAAGTTAATGGTCATTCCATGTGGCCTACCTTAAAACATGGCGAAATTGTGAAATTTAAAGAGATTAATTCTGATGAAATTAAAATCGATCAAATCATTCTCGCTAAACACCCTGTGAAAAAGAAATTTAATGTAATTAAAAGGATTTTTTCTATCGATGAGGAAGGGGTCTTTATCGTCGGAGATAACCCAGACCCTAATGCTTCTGAAGATAGCCATAATTATGGAAAAATTTCTGTCAACGATGTCATTGCTGTCATTTGTGGAAACTGATTCAGCAACAACCTTCATCACGCATCGGGGCAGAATTAAATGTTATTTTGTTCACATTTGGGGTATTTTGTAACCTTTTAATTATATTACGGAAATCCAAAGCAGTCCCTTTACCTTGAAGTATGTCTACACAAGTGTGACTATGTTTCAGACAACTATGACTGTATGCACTGAATTCCAACCCATGAGTATGTCTTATATCCATAAGTTTGTTTTCAACTCCATGATCATGTTGGTAATATACAATCAAATGTCCTTCGATAACCTCTTGATCTCTCATTGTTTCTAATTCACCTCTTTGTTTCATTTCAGAATAATGCAATGCGGCGTCACGAAGAAATCTACTCCGATTCTCGTAACCAGACTTTTGGATTAAGTCTTCAAGTTCATTAGCAAATTTCTTGTCAGCGCTAAATGTAATTATTTGACTCATGTATTTCGGTATGTATATTCATTAATAATAATTTCTAAATAAGTATTTATTAACTTTTTTTATATAGTTAATAGTGGTCGGAGTGCCATGAATAATACAGCTAGTGCACTGTCGGTAAGCCTAATTTTGATACTTTCAAGTATCGCCGGATGCCTAACAGATGACAAAACGGAACATGAATTGTATGATTGTTTGACTGAAGAAATATGGACAGATGAAAAACAAGCGTGGTGTGATGAACAAAATGAACTAACAAACTATGGTACCGTTATGGTATCTACTTATCACATTGGTGAATTAGTATCTGCAGTAGCTGGAGATAAAATCACTATCGAATATATGAGCCAGGATAATATTCCTATTCATGACTACGAGCCCTCCGCAAATGATCTAATTCGTCTTCAAAACTCGGATTTGTTCCTTTATCACGGACTAAATTTAGAACCATGGGTTGAATCCACCCTTTCGGCCCTCGGAGATGATGCGCCACCTTCTTACATGACTCACGCTATGCCTTCTGGTGAATCCTCTTTAGATTATGAATCGATATTGGTTGGAGATTTGTGTGAATTAATGAATGAGGGACCATTTGAACCTATCACTCTTGGATTGCTGCCGGAAGATGGTAATGATGAGGATGGCCATGATGAAGATGATCATGGTGAAGATGGACACGACGAAGATGACCATGATGAAGATGGACACGACGAAGATGGCCATGATGAAGATGACCATGGTGAAGATGGACACGATGAAGATGGCCATGATGAAGATGGACACGACGAAGATGGACACGATGAAGATGGTCATGATGAGGATGGCCATGATGAAGATGGACACGACGAGCACCAACATGGAAATGCTGAGATCATCATTTCAAACCCTGAGGATTGCCCAACAAACACAAAGATAGAGGTATTCCACATGGAAGCCGGCGAGCATATTCTAGAATTTGAGTCTAACAACGATGCCGATTTTGATTTAGCAGTCTTAAGGATGCTAGGAGGTCATGAACACGACCATGGGCATGATGGCCATGATGACCATGATGACCATGATGACCGCGATGACCATGATGACCATGATGACCATGATGACCATGATGACCATGATGACCATGATGACCATGATGACCAGGAAATTGGAATAGCTGGCAATTGGATAGATGAGTGGGGATCATATCACAACATAACCTCCGATTCATGGAACAATAACACGATA
>Ga0163110_10000019_pt1 | contig 83294 bp, 72 predicted proteins | sample CRUFie1St17metaG_FD_108703 | JGI IMG/M metagenome (GOLD analysis project Ga0163110, IMG submission 108703) | Marine microbial communities from the Costa Rica Dome - CRUD Field 142mm St17 metaG | ecosystem: Environmental > Aquatic > Marine > Oceanic > Photic zone | place: Costa Rica: the Eastern...
TCGCACGAAAGAAATGATGGCGCCGACAGCAGGACTCGAACCTGCGACCTGTGGATTAACAGTCCACCGCTCCACCAACTAAGCTATGTCGGCCTAGTCTGGCGCCTGCTCAATCATTCATCAATTAATCGGAAGTAAAGACACCCTCATCATTCAACAATTTTCTTTTTGTATCAATACCGCCTAAACCACTATATCCTCCTAATGAACCATCTGATTTTATCACGCGATGGCAAGGGATTATCCCCGGAAAAGGATTCTTTGCACAAGCATTAGCAACTGCTCTTGCTGATCTCGGCTTACCGATATATTCAGCGATTTGTTTGTATGTACGGACTTGCCCTGAAGGGATTTTTTTCAGTTCTTCCCAAACTTTTAATTGAAATATTGTGCCATTCAAAAGCATTCTTATTCCCATTCTATTGTCCCTGGTGGTTTATGGGTTATGTCATAAACAACTCGATTAACCTGCCCTTTCAGTGCGTTGGTAATTTCGGTACTTATTGATGATAATACCTCATGTGGTATCGGAGAATACTTTGCACTCATTCCGTCTAGACTGGCAACCGCCCGTACCACTACTGTTTCACCATGTACCCTAGTATCACCATGAACTCCAACTGAACGAACGGGTAATAAAGCGGCAAAATATTGCCATGGCAAGTCACATCTTCCAGCCGATGCTGCTGCCCGAAGCTTTGATTCGACGATATGGCAAGCTTCTCTACATGCTTCAACTCTTTCTCTGGTCAAATCGCCGAGGACTCTTACTGCCAAGCCTGGCCCCGGAAAGGGTTGCCTTTCACTTGATTTTATGTTTAATTGCCGAGCTATGGAGCGTACTTCATCTTTGTAAAACTCACGTAAAGGTTCTACTATTATCAATTCAACATCATCTGGAAGCCCGCCAACGTTATGATGAGATTTAATCACATCACGTTCACCACCTCCTGATTCAATCCAATCAGGGGCTATTGTTCCCTGAACTAGGAATTTAGCACCGGATAATTTTTTCTCATCTTCAAAAACTCGTATAAATTGCTCACCAATTATCATCCTTTTGTGTTCCGGATCAGTAACACCCTCTAATTCTTTAAAAAATCTATCAGATGCGTCAACAATTTTCAAATTTATACCCATCTCTTGGAACATCTCGAAAACCTCCTCAGTTTCTCCTTTTCTCATGAACCCTGTATCAACATAAACACAATGCAGGAGACTACCTACAGCGCGATGGGCTAAAACCGCGGCAACAGAAGAGTCTATTCCTCCAGAACAGGCGATAATTGCCGTGCCGTCTATTTTACTTTGTATTGCTTCAATAGCCTCATCAATTAGCATTTGAGTTTCCATGAAACTCATTCACCTCTAAGTGACTCGTCATCTGAAATTACTTTTGCAGTCTTCATAACTCTCCAAGCGTCATACTCACGTGCTAAATCTGTGTTTGTAAGGGCGAGCATCTGCACAGCTAACGCACCTGCATTGTCTCCACGATCAACCCCTACGGTGGCTACTGGCATACCCGGAGGCATCTGAACGATTGAAAGCAAGCTATCTAGAGGGACTTTACCACCTACCGGAACCCCAATGACAGGGAGTGTTGTCATTGATGCAATTACACCAGGAAGTGCTGCAGCCATACCTGCCATACCAATAAATATCTTACAACCCGATTCAATCGATGACTCAATCACTGATTCGAGAAACTTGGGAGCACGATGAGCAGAAGCAACTCGCACTTCATAGGAAATTGCGAACTCATCTAGAACTGAAACGCACTTGTTGGCAACTGGCAAATCTGATTTGGAACCTAAGATAATACATACATCCATGCTTCCCGGTTATGAGTGTAGTTCAAATGCCTGCCGTTTGGCAAGTTAGAAAAAAAATTATTCCTCTTCAATTTCTTTGATGAAAATATTTGGCCAGTTTACTCCTGAAATTATCAGAGGTGGTGAGGAAAGAAAATCATCTATTTCGGAGTTTGAAACAAAATTATCATTAAATGGATCATGGATTATGCGGTTACGGAATACCATACTAAATGCAATAAATCTGTAATTACGAAAAGACACTCCTGTTAACTCCGCAGAATATTTTCCAAAATTATCTGATTTACTGGCGATTATTCCATTTCTAAAATTATAGCTAGATATTTTCCATTTTCGATTGAATATCTCAGCTGAAAAATCAGACTTCGAAATAGGCAATAGCCAACGTGAGGAATTTACTTTCAATGAATTACTGATATTTCTGATGGTTCCAATCCAAGATAGTAAGAAAAACAAAAATCCAAACCATCCAAGCCTTGAATCAACAAGAATATGTAGTATAAAAAATACTAAGCCCAATGAAAAGAAGTGATAATCAAGAGGGAAAAAACTAAATTCTTCATTATTTGCATTAGAAAAAAATAGGTATGGTATCAACGTAAGACACCATGAAATTGAGAATAAAATTATTACAGCTAGTTGGTCATCAATCGGAAGTTTATTGGGAAATATTAACGGAAGAATACTGGCAATTAAGAAAAAAAGAGACCACGCTGAAGTGTACAAAATTTTTGGACCTACTGGCCTCAATCTTTGACGCATCCATCCAAAACCTCCTGTTTGAGGATTTGTATGATTCCAAGATGTTGGAGGATTCTTGTCACCAATCTTTGAAACTGATGATTTGCCCCCCGAATTAGGCCACCACGAGGGTTCCCCGAGTAACCAACTTTGATCTTTACCTGCTTCCACGGTCGATGCGAAGGAGTTGTTCTTCTAGTTTCTTCTCTAATTTTCTTCAATACCATGACCGGGATGCCTAACAATAAGATTCCTAGCAGCCCAAACTTCGTCTACACGTGAGACATCTGTCGTGTATGGCGCACCTTTGATAATTTCTGGGTCCTCAGTCAGAACGTTGAGGAAATCTTTCGCGAATTTGTCTAATACCTCTTTAGATTCTGTTTCTGTAGGCTCTATCATCAAGCATTCAGGTACGATCATTGGGAAATAAAGTGTTGGAGCCATGACTCCATAGTCAAGTAATCTCTTGGCAATATCTTTACCTGTCACACCCACCTTGTCTTTCATATCAATCATCGATAATGTGAATTCGTGCATGACAAAATCTGTTGGCGCTCCGTCAGAAGGCATAGCATGTATTTTTTCTAGAATCTCGTCATCAGGGTTCATTATCTTAAAACGGAGATAATTTGCATTCAAGACTGCATGCTCAGACATCCTTTCAAGTTCTCTTCCGTATCTCCGGTAAAAGGCCCAGCATCGAATTACTGCACCTGCATTACCATGCCATTGTTGGACCTTTCCAATCGTCATTTCTGGAGTAATCCAACTGTACCAATATCCATCTCCAACACCAATCGGATCATCTTTTGTCCTTTCGCGTCTGGATGCCAATGGGGATGGCAAATATCTCGAGAGATGTTCTTTGACACCAATTGGTCCACTTCCTGGTCCGCCCCCTCCGTGAGGTTGACTGAAAGTTTTGTGAAGGTTGTAATGAACAGCATCAAAACCCATCAAACCAGGATCAGTTTTACCAATAATTGCATTAAAATTAGCACCGTCATAATACATCTGTCCACCTGCCGAATGAACCATTTCCGAGGCCTTGGCAATATCTGGCTCGAAAACTCCCAAAGTGGATGGATTTGTAATCATCATTGCTGCTGTGTCATTACCGAGGACTGACTGAAGAGCATCTAAATCAATGCGCCCATCGACTCCGCTGGGGATTTCAATAATATCATAGCCACACATCGATGCTGATGCAGGGTTAGTACCATGAGCAGAGTCTGGCACTATGACTTTATTTCTGTGTCCCTCTCCTCTCTCACGATGATATTCTTGAATACAGCGCATAGCGGTAAACTCTCCTTGCGCACCTGCAACAGGTTGTAGTGTTACTTGATCCATTCCTGAGCATATGGCAAGCATTTCCTGCATTTCATAGAATATGGAAAGTATTCCTTGAATTTGGTGTTCTGGTTGTAATGGATGCATTCGATCAATCCCTGGAAGATTTACAATTCTCTCATTTACCCTCGGATTATGTTTCATGGTACACGAACCAAGAGGATAAAATCCTGTATCAATACCAAAATTTCTTTTTGATAACCATGTGTAGTGACGAACTAATTCCGGTTCACTCGCACGAGGCCATGCTGGAGGACTATCTCTTAACATAGAAGATGGGATTGTGGCCATAACTTCAGAATCGGATAAAATGGGCTTAGGTTGTGACCATCCCGCATTAGGCGACCCGTTGAATGAGAATATGTCGCTCAATTTTCCACCTCCTTAACCCATTCCTTAATCGCCGAAACCAACAAGGATATGTCTGATTCACTTGTTCTTTCATCACACCCAACCAATATACATGATGAATGAGATTCCCACCAAAGACTCAACGGCAGCCCTCCAATAACTCCCTTGGAATCTATAAACGAAATTGCTTTTTCAGAATCGCCTGGTATTCTGATGACAAAATCTCTAAAAACAGACGATTCTGGGTATACTAACTCAACTCCTTTGACAGAACTAAGTGCCTTTTTTGCAGCTTCTGTTGATGCTGCTACTCTTTTGGCTAGAACCGTAATCCCTTCGGGCCCTAACAAAGCCATATGCATTGCACCCATTAAGGCAATAAGTGTCTCGTTTGAGCAGATATTAGATGTTGCTCTGTGTCTTCGAATATGTTGCTCTCTGGTAGATAAAGTCAACGTGAATGCTTTGTTTTCATTTGTGTCATGAGTTAGTCCTACTATTCTACCTGGCATTTGTCTAATGTATTTTTCAGTACAAGCAAATATTCCATAAATTGGGCCACCAAAGGTGGGCCCTATTCCAAACGGCTGACCTTCGCCCACAACGATATCTGCGCCCCAATTACCGGGAGGAGAAACTAATCCCAGAGATACTGCGTCAACACCAACTATTAATGCGGTATTTTCACCAATCTGTTCTTTTAATTGTAGCAACCCTTCATCTAAAATTCCAAAACAATTTGGTTGTTCGACATATACCGCGCACGAACCTTTGGCAATTGAAGCAGCATCTATGTTGAGATGACCATTTTTATCATGGTTCAGAATTTTGATATCAATTCCTGAACCTTGAATATAATTTCTGATAACAGACATTCGATGCGGTGGAACAAGTTCAGACAAATAGATTGTATCTTTTTGGGTCGCTTTTTTGTTGTGAACTCGAACAGCACACGTAATTGCTTCGGCGGCAGACGTTGAAGCATCGTACATACTGACATTTGTTATCGGAAGATTCACTAACTCTGAAATCATAGTCTGAAATTCCCACATGGCTTGTAACATTCCTTGGCTAACCTCTGCTTGATAGGGTGTGTATGAAGTCAGAAACTCTCCTCGAGTAGCCAGCATTCCAACCATGGTAGGAACAAAGTTCCTAGATAGACCAGCAGAAAGAAATGAAGGCCTTGAATCAAGGTGGATGTTGGAGCCGAGAAGGTGTTGAGCGTCTCTCCAGATTTCTTCTTCGGATTGAGGTTCTGGAAGAGGGAGTGGAGTCTTCCTTCTAACGTCCTCAGGAATATTAGAAAACAGCTGTTCTATTGAATTTAGCCCCATTACAGAAAGCATTTCTTGTTCACGACCTAAATTTGGTAGTTGATCCATTAGCCTATCACCTGTTCCTTGTAATTGCTGGATGGTAAATAATGACTTAATTGTTCGTTGGTGAAAACTATACATCAGACCGATATCCTCTTATTGTTTGGGAACCAGTCGAGGCCCGTTAGAATGAAGGTTGCCATCACCGCGTCGGATAGTTTTGTTGCCCCATACATAGTGGAAATGTTAGGAGATGCAGCGGTAATAATTCCTGATGAAGCAATAAAAGATCAACTAACTATTGACGCCTTACTGACTCCATGTAATGCACTGATTCATATTAATTCTAGACCCGTAGAATCATCATTCGAAAGAAATGATAGACAGACAAAATTGGAAATGATGAACGCAGCCAGGCCTATTTTAGATGCTGTAGATAGGCACGGCAGTATTCACCTAATCATAGTGGGAACACTCAGAGTTCACCCACAATGGGAACCGGGGGAACCATTCTACGGATTAGATTCCACATTAGCACCTCGAGATACTGCCGCTGAAGGACAATTATGGATGGAAGAAAATGCATTAGACAGAGCACATTCTGAAAAACCAGTCAGTGTTATAAGAGCTTCAAACGTACAAGGGGTTCCACTTTCCGGCCCTCCAGGCAATGGAATCCTACATCGCTGGGCTAGAGAATGCCAAATTGGTTGGATAAATGTCCCAGGTGACGGATCAAATCCAAAAGATTTCATTCATGTTGAAGACTTAATACAAGTCATAGCAGGAATACTGGAGAATCCTCCCTTGACTAGAGAAGAAATTGCAGTTGGTTCCGGGAAAGGCATTTCAATGTTAGATCTGGCAAACATATACGCTTCAAAAACAGGATGTGAAATAGAACTAAACCAGAGCGATGAAGAAGAAGTGTTCGGACTTGTTGATGCATGGGTACTTGAAGAAAGGCTGGGTTTCAGACCTAGAATAAGTCTGGACGAGATGATTGAAGAATCGTTTGAAGTAGCTTAAACGGAATTCAAAATCAACCTTTTTCTTATGCCATTCCATGCTTCTACTGAGAGTTTCATTGAGATTTCATTGCCTTTCATGATTTTACTTGTATCATAATCATTCTTCAATCTTACTTCAATATCGTGTGAATCGAAAGTGGCATGTATTGTATTTCCTTTCTTGAAATCATCACTTATTCCGATTCCAAATGTACGATCAATGGAATTAACCCTGAATGACAAATCGTAGATAATTCCATTAAATTTAGATATTAGATCTTTTTGATCATTCAAGAACCTAGCCTCATTCATCTGATAAATAATTTCATTTAATGATATTTCCATATTTGGGGAAGATTCGCCATCGGAAACCTCTACAGGAATTTCTTCCACAATTTCTGATGCGTTATTTTGTTGTGATACTCCATCATCAGAGGAAGTATTAGTTTGAGAAGTCTTAGAAGATGAATCGATGCTTTGAGTTAAAAGTTCTTCTTCTGAAGATATGCCATCTTCTGGTACCAATTCAACATCATTGACATCTTTCTCATCCGATTTGTTGATAGCTGAAACTGCACCAACAGCAGCTCCGGCAACAGCTAATCCGGAAATGATTTTCGCATTATCACTAGATAATTTAGTTTTAGCTACAGTTACTAGTGCATCTGATTTAATTTTCCAAATCGCTCGAGCTGGAGCCTGAGCGATTAATGGCAACTGAGAAATTTCGTCCTCAAACCTTGAATCGAAATCTGCTTTTATTGAATCGATATTCTGGTTACTTTCAGGATTTTCAAGCATCTTCCCTAATTCTAAAGTCCACTCATTTGCTTTCGAAATCATATCATTTTCATCCATCTCTTGATTGATATTGTCTTCCCTTATTGCCTCTTGGTTAGCTTTTGGTTGATCTAATTGTTCTCCAAGAGAAATATTTATTTTACCAGCACCTACAAAACGACGAGTACCCAGTGGGATATTGCCATCAGCTGGAACTCTTGTCCAACCACCACCGTACCAATCATTACTACCATCCTGTTCTCTATCATCTAAACTCCATGATGGTGCTCCTCCTTCATTCGCGTTGTAGAAATATAATCTACAATTGTTCGAATTAAGATACCAAGGCTTGCTGTTTATTTTACTAGGCTGCACAAAATATTCTCCGTTGTATTTATCCTTGACATGGTTAGAAATTATCAACGATGGTGAACTATCAACTGTTTCGTTTTCAATGCCTAGAAGTGCCATTAATTCATTAGAATTGATCTTACCACTGCCATCTTGATCTATAGCAGAAAATATAGGTTGTAAATATGAACGTGGTGCACGGCTCCCCGTGAGTTGTTCCAATCCTGAATCAAATTCTTCTAGATTGATTTCACCATCACCGTCAAAATCAAACTTGGATATCATTCCATCCGGGGTTAGTCCTTTACTGATAAGTAGTTTTTCAAGATTTTTCATTGCCGCTGCGACCAATTTATCGGAGATAGCCATGACTATGCGTGGGGCAATCTAAACATGATATTTACCCCGCCACTTTCAGAAAATCTTTGTTAATCAAACGAAAGGAGTTTTCGTAACAATGGCTCTCACTTTCCTCCTTGAACTTGCTTGAATCCACAATTCCTGGCCCAATGTAACGTTTTCAAGGTAGCCCATTGCAATACCGGTTTTATTCAAACTTGGTGAAGGACCGCCGCTTGTTACGTAACCAACCTTCCTGGACGAATCATCCGGGCCATCAAAAACCATATGCCCGGGTCTAGGATATGGACCTCTTTCTGTACAAACTAATCCCAACCATTTATGATTCAAATTCATAGACTTCATCACATGTTCTTTTCCAATGAATTCATGTTCTAGATTCAAACCAAACGGAACATTTGTCTCAGCAGAATTACGGAAAAGAAACCCTTCCGGCAAATTAGAATCTGATTGAGTGCCAAGCCCTGGCCAAAGAAAATCTTGTCCAGATAAAAGGTAACCCTTTTCCAGTCTAAGGGTATCTCTCGCACCTAAGCCAACAGGCGTAGCTCCTGAACTAATCAAAGAATCCCAAAGTAGTGAGGCATGACCGTTTGGAATAAATATTTCAACACCCATTTCACCGGTGTAACCCGTACCTTGAATCCATCCACTAACTCGTAAATTATTTTGAACGATTTCTTGACAAGAAAATCGAGATACGAGATTTTCTTTACCTAAGACCTTTGTGAGAATAGAAGCTGAATCAGGGCCTTGAAGAGCAATTATGCTTGTTTCAGTAGACAAATCCAAAATTTTTACAGAGCCATCAGCGGGAAGTTTAGAACTGAACCATTCATACATTGTGGAAATCATCGATGCATTAGGAACTCCTAGAACACTTTTTTTTGATTTTACCGCGAAAATCATATCATCGATTATGTGGCCATTTTCGTCCAAGAAATGTGTGTAGCCACATTTACCAATTCCAAAGTTAACGAACTGCTGGGTACCAATTGAAGATAACCATGTGAGAACATCATCCCCCTGAAATTCAAAAAACCCCATATGAGATACATCAAAGAGTCCTGATGTATTTCGACAAGAGATATGTTCTTCCTGTATAGAGGTGTACCATATTGGTAGTTCAAATCCATGGAAATCTACTATATTTGCACCCGCTTGTAAATGATTTTCGTAAAGTGCTGTCCTAACAAGATCACCGTCACTCATGTCACTGTCGAAAAGGAACAGGTGCAATAAGGTGGCGCTTCTCCAAACTGAAAAACTATGTTGAAAAATCTCTTGACTTGTTTGATAGTTGGGTTTATATATGGTGGTTTAGCACTATACAACCAGGAGTTGATTAGTTGAACGATGAGAACCTAAGACAAGCCAAATCTCAGAAGCACCTAGGCAGTGACAACTCTAGAAATAAAAATCTTAGTTCTACCAAAAGGCCTTCTCGTTCTAGAGGCACCGAAGCGGTAACCGGAAAATGTAAGATTTGTGGATCCAACTCATGGGACACTGATTCAACTCGCGGAGAGACTGTCTGCGCGGAGTGTGGTTATGTAGCAGCGGAAAATATGATAGATCCAGGAGCAGAATGGACAAATCACTCTGGCGGAGAAGATAGAAGTAGAGTTGGAGCTCCAACATCTCTTGCAATTTCTGATAAGGGTCTGTCAACGGAGATTAGTCGTACAGATTTGACGTCTGGCGCAGCAGCAAGACACGGAATGAGCGGAAAAAACTTACGTGACTGGAGAAGAAGGCAAAGAGTCGATCAAAGAAGTAAAACAAGGGATAGTAGAAGTAGAAATCTCACCACTGCCATGCAGTTCATCAGAGACAAAGGAGGGTTACCCAAACAAATTGAACAAGAGGCAGCTAACTTGTATAGACACTCCATGAAAGAAGGAATTGTCACAGGCCGGAGTATTAGAGGAGTTACAGCAGCCTGTGTTTACATTGCAGCACGACAAGCAGGAATTCCAAGAAGAATTGACGTGATTGCAAAGGCATTCGATATGACAACTGAAGTAGAAGAAAAAGAATTGAAAAGGACGATAAGACTGGTTGCTCGAAAAATGAATACTCACCATATAACAGGTCCAGAGGAATATTTTGAGAAGTTTCACTCAGATTTACAGTTGCCTGCTAGGGTGTTAGGAGACACAAGAGATTTGTGGGATAAGGTTGGCGATAACCTAGTCTGGCAAGGTAAGAAACCATCCGGGATAGCTGGTTGTATTTTGTATAAAGCCTCACAGAACAGTAAATCGCCGAGAACACAAAGCGAGGTCTGTAAAGTCTCAGGAATCAGCGAGGTTACCCTCAGAGGATTGCTAAAAATATTAAATCAAATTCTAGCTGAATAGAAACCTCATTCATCAATTTCGTAGATTGTGGTCGGTATATTCTTTTCAAAAGCCATCTTAATTACTATTCTGGTCCATTTACTAGTTAAAGATGGTATCGCCAGAATGTCGGTTGCGGAATTCAGTATTTTTTCAGTCAGTGAATTCGGGGCCTCTGAACGTCCTCTATCTCTCAATGTCCTATTAGGGTCATCCCACTCTTCAGAAAAAATTGCTATTGGGATTGAATTATTGTCTGACCAACGTTCAGCCATGTAATCAACACCACTCGCGCCTCCAACAATTATCATGTCAGGATACCCGTTTTTGTCCACCCATTTTTCAATTAATTCTTCAAAAATTTCAAAATCGTAAAATCTACTACTCCCAACTACTGCCAAATTGATAATATTTCCATCAAGATTTAGATCTTTTTTCCCAAGCGAGTCAACTATTTTCTGCCCAACATCCGGTGTCATTAGTGACATGAAAGAGGTCTACATGGATAAATGTCTTGTAGAAAAGAATACATTATTTCATATCTGATAATCATTTCGGAGAGCATAACGGTGTATTCGAATGTTGGATATTGAAGCAATTCGTTCTGATTTCCCAATCCTTGGTAGGGTTCTACCTAATGGAAAAAAACTTGTCTATTTTGACAATGCGGCAACATCTCAAAAACCTCAATGCGTAATTGATGCGATGAGTAATTTTTATGAGAATTACAATTCCAACGCACACAGAGCAAACCACACATTAGCCGATGAAGCAAGTTCAGCTTTAGAAAATGCTAGAAATAAAATTTCAGGATTTTTTGGAGCTGAACCGGAGAATATGATTTACACTAGTGGTGCAACAGAGGCTATCAACCTTGTTTCCTATGGATGGGCTAAAAATAATCTCAACAGTGGTGACGTCATAGTAATTACCGAAATGGAGCATCATGCTGACATTGTCCCGTGGCAGGAGCTATCAAAAGAAAAAGGAGTAGAAGTAAGATATGTTCCAATTAATAATGATACTTTCGAATTAGATATGCAAGCATTTCAAATAGCTTTAGAAGGGGCTAAACTTGTTTGCGTGACTCACACCAGTAATGTCCTGGGTGTGAGAAATCCTGTAGAAGAAATTATAAAAATGGCTAAAAATAATGGTTGTAAGGTTCTGATTGACTGTGCACAAGGTGCTCCTCATGAAAAAATTAATTTTGAGAAATTAGGTGCTGATTTTCTAGCAATATCTGCCCACAAAATGGCAGGCCCCACAGGAATCGGCTGCCTCTTGACTTCCAAAGAAAGAATTCAAGAAATGGGCCCCTTCATGACTGGTGGTTCAATGATTGAAACAGTCACTACAGATGGTTCTACATTCAAGGATGGACATGCCATGTTTGAAACAGGAACACCTAGGATAGCGGAAGCAATAGGCTGGGGAGCTGCCGTAGAGTGGCTAGAACAATTCAAAATGGAAGATATCCACAACCACGTTCATCAAATTGCATCATATGCAGGAAGTGAAATGAAAAAAATACCAGGTATCAAAATTTTTGGAGACCCCACAAACAAAGACTCTTCGGGGGCTGTTTCGTTCTTGCACGAAACAATACAATCACAAGATTTAGCATTATTATTAGATCAAGGAGGATATGCTGTTCGGACAGGACATCATTGCGCTCAGCCACTGATGGATGCTCTGGGAGTCCCATCGACTAATAGAGCCTCTTTTTGGATATATAACACGAAAGAAGAAGTAGAAGGATTCATAGATCATCTAAAGTATATATGCGAAAGGTTTGCATAATTAAACAATCATTTCAATAAAAAAACCTCACACGGAGATACATGTCTTTACCTTGGCCGGAGCATCTTGATGATATCGTCGAGGAGTTCAAAGAATGTTTCGACTCAATGGAGAGATACGAATTATTATTTGAATATGCAAGGAAAAATCCTAGACCTCTCCCTGAGGAAGAATGGACAGAAGGAAATCAAATCCTAGGCTGCCAATCTAGAGCGCATGTTGTTTGTTCCCTAAACGAAGACGGGCTTTTCATTTTAAGATCGGGAGCTGATGCTCAGATAGTTCAAGGTCTCATGAGTATCACTGCTATTGCAGTTAATGGGCAAAAACCAGACGTGGTATCAAAACTGACCCCTGCATATGTAGAAGAAATGGGATTAAAAGCGGCTCTAAGTCCAAATAGAGCAAATGGTTTCTTGAATATGTTCAATAGAGTGATTAAAGAGGCAGAGATACTTTCGGAGAGTTAAGATGGTTGATAAGGACGCTGTATTTGAGTCATTAGTTGAAGTTGAAGACCCGGAAATGAAAATCTCTGTTATTGATTTAGGACTAATTTATGATGTTAAAATAGACAACAAACATGCAGAAATTGAAATGACACTTACTAGCCCCGGTTGTCCAGTTGCTCCTGAATTAATGGCGGCTGTACACAGGGCTGCACTGAATACTGAAGGTTTAGAAAGCGTTCATGTAAATCTCACTTTTACACCTCTCTGGGACCCAAAAATACATGCCACAGAGGATGGAAAATTTGAATTAGGCATATTCTAGATAATAAGGTGTGATTGTGTTATCAAAAGAAGATAGAATCCTTGCTTGGTACAAAATTCCAAAATCTTCAAGGGTTTTAATTATGGCTACAACCTTGGTTGTAGTCTTCTTGACGCCTAATCTTGCTGAAGGATATGAAAGTACGTGGAATAGGATTGATATTGAATCCGGAGAAGATTTCAATTCAGCATTGATAGATATAAATGGCGATGCTTGGGTTTTCGGTAATAATGGAATGATTATTCATGGGGAAAAACTAGTCAACTGGAGTATAGCACAATCTCCAACAAACGAAGATATTCTGACTTCATATTCTAACGACAATTTAATCGCTGCGGCGGGAATGAATGGTACTGTTATATACAAACAAACAACTTCTGATAATTGGATAGAAAAGAGTATTCCAATTTCAGAAAAGATAAATTCGATCTCTATAAATAATTTTGATGAAATCATATTAGTGACTGATTTTGGTGGAATTTATACTCTTAAGGAAAATGATTGGGAATCATTAAATTCATTTACATCAGAAAATCTTTATGACATCACATTTGAGAACAACAGAGGACTTATTGCAGGTTCATCTGGATTAATTTTGGGTTCTGAGGATAATGGTTTAACATGGGAAACTAGAGAGACCCCGGAAATAGTCTCAGATTCTGACGTTGTATCAATTGGTTTTTACAAGGCAAATAGAGCCTATGCTATAACATCGAAAGGACAAATACTGAAATCAACTCAAGAAGCATTGACTACTACTGTGGGTTATTCTTGGGCCGTCAAAGAAATCGAGTCAGAAAATTATTCAACAAGCCTAAATGTTAATCTTACATCTCTAGAAATATTAAGCACGACAAAGATATTGTTAACTGGAGAAGATGGTTATGTTGCATTGAGCAAAGACGGAGGCAATATTGTAACTCCTCAACTGTTACCAAATGGATTCAGTAATCATGATATAAATCAAATAGCTATGGAAAATGCATTTAGAGGGATAATTGTAGGTGATGATGGAAATATCTTTTACACAGAAAATGGAGGAGAAGACAATCCAGTAGGATTTGAGGTAATTGATTTAAGCAATTTCAGTGAGTTTGTCGATTTCACTAAAGATAATCTCTGGGAAGGTTTGAAATCAACGATGAAAATAGTTGTTTTTGGAATCATCTTAGGCTTTTTCCTCGGAGTTGTGTTGGCGATGTGCAAAACCGCGCCGACGACACTGAAACAGATGATTGAAAGTGATTTAGAAAGAACATTGATTTTATTTTGGTTAGCGATACCAACGAGTATTTTATTCACAAGAGAGAAAGGATTTGGTCTCGGAATTATTTCGTTTCTAACGATACTATGTTTGGCCACGATAATAAATTATTACATTAATAAAAACAAGTCCGAATCGGAAGGTTTTCTCGGAATTAGGATTCGAAATAACCACAGAAATATGATTATTAAAATACTCGGTTTTTCTCTTTTAATTGGCTTTCCAATCTCAGGATATTGGGGATTTGATGGCGGGATTGAGTTGATTTACCACGCCTTACAAGACTTTCATAAATTTCAACTGGGTTCAGATATTCCAAAATTGTCTGCTCAATTGGGATATATATTCGCCCCAATAGGAGATCCGCGTGCATTCTTTAGTTTGATATTAGGCACTGGTCTGACGTATTTAGGACTTTTATTTATCACTTCAAATGGCAGCTTTTCTAAGAAAAAACTTGTTGCGGGAAAATTGATTTTACTGGTCGTTTTATGGATTATAATTTTGTCTGAGTTATTTGTTGGTGTCAATTTTAGTATTACTGAATTAGACTCTTTCAATTTTATGAAATACTGTCTTATATTGGGATTAGGAGTTATCATAAGTAAAAGAATTGTACCTAATTTTTCTTGGACAAATTTCGAATCAAAGAGTATCAATATCACTGTCGACCCTTGGAGTTTAAGGCCACTAAGCAGTTTAGCAACCCTTTATACTGATTTTTTCAGAAATACACCTCTACTTGTCCAGTTTATGTTTATCCATTTTGGTATTCAATTAGGTAAACATATACAAAGTATCGGAATCGATATTACCAATGATTTAGCAGTAATTTCTTCTTACTTAGGTCCGTTAGATAATGCATTTTCTCCGATAATTGATTACGTTAGTGAAAGTTTATTCGGCCCGGGAAAACGATCATATTTGAGTGCAATTTTTGCATTGGGATTGAATTCAGCGGCTTATCAATGTGAAACAATTAGAGGGGCTATCGCAGCAATTCCATCCGGCCAGATGGAAGCAGGAAGAAGTATAGGTCTAACATATATGGGGACTATGAGATTGATAATTCTTCCTCAAGCAATCAGAATATGTATTCCACCGCTAGGAAACGAAATGGTCAATCTTGTGCTCAACTCTTCTCTTGCAAGCGTAATTGCATATACTGAATTAACTCGTCAAGGAAAATTAGTTGTGGCAATTACATTCCAAATATTTTGGACTTGGGGCATGGTTATGATCGCATATTTCGTCGTTACTTGGACTCTAGCGCTACTGTTAAGAAGACTAGAAGAGAAAACAAGGATACCTGGCTTAGGGATTTCAGGAGGGAATTAAATGGAAAAGGAGGTACTTGTCATAGAACATCTTGAAAAGATATATTCTGGAGGAGTTCACGCTGTTAAAGGTGTTTCATTTAAAGTAAATAGAGGCGAGTCAGTTGCAATCATAGGCTCATCGGGTAGTGGGAAATCTACGGTTTTAAGATGTATTAATAGGTTGATAGAACCTACAACAGGGATTATTCGATTGAATGGTGAAGTCATTAACAATCCTATGGCGGATGTAAATCAGATACGTTCGAAAATAGGAATGGTGTTCCAATCCTTTGAGCTTTTTTCCCATCTTAAAGTCCTAGAAAACATTACACTCGGGCTTAAATATGTGAGAGGAATGAATAAAGAAGAAGCAGAAAAAATAGCCTTGGAAGTTCTTGAAAGAGTAGATATGTTGGATAGAATAGATGCATATCCTGGAAATTTATCTGGTGGACAAAAACAAAGAGTTGCGATAGCTAGATCTCTAGCAATGCACCCCGAGGTTATCTTATTCGATGAACCAACAAGCGCTCTAGATCCTGAATTAATAGGATCGGTTTTACAAACAATTAGAGGATTAGCCGATGAGGGTATGACAATGATTATTGTAACTCATGAAATAAATTTTGCCAAGGATGTTGCTGATAGAATTATTTACATGGATAAGGGAGTTATTGCAGAAGAGGGCCCATCAGAGATCATTGAAAAGCCTAAAACGGACAGGTTGAAGGAATTTCTCTCGGCTATGGATGAAGAATGATTGAACTATCAAATTAATCCTTGTGCAGTCATTGCTTCAGCAACTTTGAGGAATCCTGCAATATTTGCGCCTGCAACATAATTATCAGGCATACCATATTTCTCTGCAGTTTCCGCTGCATTTTTATGTATGTCTACCATTATTTTGTCCAATTTGGCGTCCACTTCTTCTCTTGACCAGTTGTATCTTATCGAATTTTGAGACATTTCGAGCCCTGATGTTGCTACTCCGCCTGCGTTGCTGGCCTTTCCAGGTGCAAACATGACGCCACTGGTCAAGAAGACTTCTACCGCTTCTGGTGTGCAAGGCATATTCGCACCTTCGGCAACAGCCATTACTTTATTTTTGACGAGCATTTTAGCTTCTTCCCCGTTAATCTCATTTTGAGTGGCACATGGTAGAGCCACATCGACATTAATTCCCCACAATCCATTTGAGGCGGGTTCGGGTTTAGATGCCGTAAAAGAAGAACTAGGATATTTTTTTGCATATTCCGAAATCCTACCTCGGCGATTGTTCTTTAGGTCCATAATCCACGATAGTTTCTCTCGGTCGATTCCATTAGGATCATGGATAAAACCACTTGAGTCAGACATTGTTACTGGTTTACCACCTAGATCCAACACTTTCTGACAAGCGAACTGAGCGACATTACCTGATCCTGAAATTGAAACCGTTGCACCATCAAATGATTTACCTTTGGTTGCCAACATTTCTCTAGCGAAATAAACCAAACCATATCCTGTTGCTTCGGGCCTAATTAAAGAACCACCGTACGAAATTCCTTTGCCTGTAAGTACACCTGTAAACTCGTTGGCTAGTTTCTTATACATTCCGAACATGTAACCTATCTCTCTCCCTCCAACTCCGATATCTCCTGCTGGAACGTCTAGATTTGCGCCGATATGCCTCCATAATTCCATCATAAAAGATTGGCAGAAACGCATAACTTCTGCGTCAGTTTTGCCTTTCGGATCAAAATCAGAACCGCCTTTTCCACCGCCCATCGGCAAGCCTGTCAAACTGTTTTTGAACACCTGCTCGAATGCTAAGAATTTTAAAATAGATTGATTAACTGAAGGGTGGAAACGTAATCCTCCTTTGTATGGACCTATCGCACTATTCATCTGTACGCGAAATCCACGATTAACATTCAATTTCCCATTGTCATCATACCATGGGACTCTAAATTGAATTATTCTCTCTGCTTCAACGACCGATTCTACAACAGGTAGATATTCCGGGTGGGCTTGAATAACTGGAACTAAGCTTTCCAATACTTCTTCCACAGCCTGATGAAATTCAGGTTGATTCGGGTCTCTTGCAATTACACTATCGTATACTTTTTTCATTGTACTATCCATGGGATTCACCAAGATTTCCGAAGCTAGACTACATATCGGATGAGTTCAGGACTGACTGACCCTTTTTGAATAGTGTGGATTGAACAACTCGCTGTGGTAGGATTAAGTGAAGATATGCTCAACTGCAAGACGTTCTACGACTTTTTCATAACCAGGTAGTGTCATAACATACACCACTTCCTGAGATACTTGTCTATTTCTCAATGCTTCGGCTATTGGTGTATGATCTTTGAACCACCGGGTTTTACCATCATCACCTAATATTCTTATATCAACTTGAGACATTCGAGGTTCTGATAGTAATAATTTAACAGATGGTACATCTATTGCAACATACCCTGCCTCTAATCCTGCTCGCTTCGCAATTTCATCTTCGAGTTCAATCCTTTCATTTGACTTAGATGCTAGATTAATTAATTTATCAACAATTTCCTCAGAGAGATCTTGTTTTCTTCGACTGGCTGATATTTTCAATAATTGCCTGTATTTTAGCCTTCTAACCATGTCCTTCGCAAAATTTCCTGAATCATTTAACGCTCCCCAAATCTCTGAGTCAACTCTTCGTTGCAAATCTAATGAGTCAGGTAAAGAGTCGACACTTCTCTCAACTGCTCTTGAAAGCATAATTTCAGTTACTCTTGTTACCCTATGAAAGTAAACTGCACTATACATCAAACCTCTTGCCATCATCATACCTTCCAATGCAGGCAGTCCTCCTTCTTCCACAGCGATATCCCCTCCGTGTCTTTCCAAACACTCAATTAGCCTATGGTGATCAATAATTCCATGTTTGACCCCAGTAAAATGAGAATCTCTTAACAAATAATCCATTTGATCACAATCGACTGGACCATGGATTAAGTGGGACAGGGTATTGTCTTCAAAGACAAAATTTTCTTTTCCTTCTACCCATTCAAGTAAGTTTCTTTCAGTACCACCTGCGTTTGGACCGCGAATTAGCCCTGCAACTTCTTTCGGATCTATTTCATGAGATTCTAAAATCTCAGGTATACTCCTTCTGTCTGAAAATAGTTTTGATTCACCTTCTCTCAAGATATCATAATTACCCAATATAATACCCTCAGTTATCGACATATGATCAAGTCCGCCTCTCTCGTGAAGAATGTGTTCTAATGTATGCGAATAGGGACCGTGCCCGACGTCGTGTAACATTCCAGCTACTTGAACTGTTGATTTATCATGATCATCCAATAATATGGAATCTGACATCAACCCTGCAACATGAGATACGCCCAAAGAATGTTCAAATCTTGTATGATGCGCTCCCGGAAATACAAGATGGGCAAGACCTAGTTGTTTTATGTGACTGAGTTTGTTTAGTTCCGGTGTTCTCAGCAAATCCTCTCTGACACCATCAATTCTGAATTGACCGTGAATTGCATCATTAATGACCTTCATGAAATAATCACAAAGTAGGCCAAAGGGTTCCCGCACTTGAATAGCACTATTTGTACAAAACGACAATCGAAAATTAAAATTAGTAATTAAGTGTAATTGTAATTCATTTGCATTTCATATGCATTACATTTATGTGCTAAACGCTGCCTGCTTACGCTGAGGGGCAGTGATGAGTGGGCAATCTCCAATGGTTTCTTTGAGAATTCCTGAAGACCATTTAATGGCTTTAGACCAAAGGATAGGTTTTGATGGAATGAGAAACCGATCTGATGTAATTAGAGACGCAGTAAGGCGATTATTAGAAGAAAATGTGGTCAATCATGGCGAAAATGTCAAAGTAAACTTAGGTCCTGAATTGACAATTCTTATGAACGATTTTTGTAAGATACACGCAGAAAAGCCGGAAACCGTGCTAAAAGTAGCGGCTAGAAACTATATTCGAAGAGAAACAATAGAGGGTATGTCTGTGACAAAACTCCTTGGAGAGCGCATGAATGAGTTAAGTGCGCGTTTTGATGATGATTCGAACGCTCAGAGGTGAGAGAATGAGCGAGGATGGGATGCACAAAAACGTGGGGGGGCTTAAAAGCCCCCTCACCCAAAAGCATCAGGCAAAAATAATAATAGGTTTTTCAGGAGTCAGGAATCGAGCCAAATTAAGTAATGCAGTAGGATATGATGCTAAGGAAGTGCCTCGTATCACGCGTGGAAAGGAACGAATCACTGACAGAGAGAAATTGCTTTAAATTCAAACACACACACCGCTCCGTACGAAATGTACGGAGCACCCTAGAAAAACAATCTTCTTGGTCGTTCTATTGACAGGTTTGTTTTCATGGTGCAAGCTGACAACATCGAAATCGGAAATTTTGTTGCTCACGAAAAATTAAGAAGCGCCCAAGAATTGATGATAAAAGATGGAATCAAAGCTATCAAACAAAAAGGTTTTCTTTTTGCGGCGGCGCCCACCGGAATTGGAAAAACCGCTGCTTCTTTAGCAGCAGCATTAGAGGTTGCAAGAAGTAGCGAATTGCCAAAACAAATTCTATTTCTGACTGGACGACAATCACAACATAAGATAGTTGTTGAAACTATTATCAAGATTAATTCAAGATTAGAAGATAACATTGAAAATATCAAATTGGTCGATATTATTGGCAGAGAGTCAATGTGTGAAGAAGTCGACAGACTGACAGGTAAATGCTCTTGCGAGGATGATATTGTCGAAGGCAGTAAACAGAAAAGAAGAGATGACCTGAAAGAAAGGATATTACGGAATCCAATGCATGTAGATGAAATAATAAGTTACGGAAAGAGGAAGAAAATCTGTTCTTGGACTGCGGCTAGATCAGCTGTGAGGGATTGTGATATTTTGATTTGTGATTACAATCATATTTTTGTCGAAAATGTCAGTGAGAGTTCTCTTTCGGCAATGAAGATTGATTTAGAAAATACAATATTAGTAATTGATGAGGCCCACAATCTACCCGACAGAATCAGGAATGGGCTTGAAAGAAGGGCGATTGTTCGAATCTTCCGTGATTCACGATTAGAGATAGATGAGTACCTAGGTTCTAGGGAACACGCCATGAAAAAATTAGATCTATCAGAATCCCAAGACAACTATGGGATAAAAGAGATCAGAGATTCATTAAGACAAATGAAAAAATTAGAAAAAGAAATGAAAAAATGGTACCGGAAGAAAGAAATGGATTTGATTAAATCAGGAAAGAAAGATATGAAAATATCAACTACTGAGTTCATCGGAGAAATAGATTCAATATTAAACGAACAACTTAGTGGTAAGTTTGAAGCAAATTTAAAAGTTTTAAGAAAATTGATAAATCAATTATACAATGTGAAAGTTGATCAAGATGATGACGATGAAGAAAAAGAAACCGCTAGTACTCGACTCGCGGATTTATTGACAATTACGCTTGATTATTTACATAGCTCTGCCTTGGTATTGGTGTTCGATTTGCTAGGAGAAGAAGGGCGAGTTCGGAGTTTTTTGTTAGATCCAGGAGTTGTTAGTGGTCCTATATTTGCAGAAACTAGCGGGGCCATACTAATGTCAGGCACATTATTTCCACCAGAAATGTATGCCGACCTTCTAGAAATTCCTAAAGATAGAGGAATTACAATGACAGAATACGAATCCCCATTTTTATCTGACAGAAGACCTATTCTAGTTGCAAAGGACGTGACCACTAAATATACTGATAGGAATTATCGTAATACAGAGAAAATTCGGAGGCATATTACTGCAGTTATTAGTAATACACCCGGACATGTTGCATTTTTCTCTCCAAGCTACGCATTAATGGAAGACATATTGGGCGATGCCAGTTGGTTACCAGGCCATATCAGGATAATAGATGAAGAAAAAAGAATGACGAAAAATCGAGTTAACGGTATAGTGGATGAGTTGCTCGACGAAAGGAGGAACCGCCGACAGGTATTATTGGCGGGAGTATTGAGTGGAAAACTAGCCGAAGGTGTAGATTATCCGAATAATATACTAGATGCTGTGATTTGTTTAGGGCTACCACTGGCGCCACCCAGTGCCAGACAAGAGGCTTTGAAAGAATACTATATCGAGAGATTTGGTAGCAATAAGTCATGGAGGTATACAAGTACCCAACCTGCAATTAACAGCATATTACAGGCTTTGGGAAGGCCAATTAGGAAATCTGCAGACAGAGCAATCGTGGTATTACTCGAAAAAAGAATCTTGATGAGACAATTTCGAAATTGTCTTCCCAATAACATTAATCTCCTAGAATCACCTGATTTCGATAGAACTGCAAGACTTACAAGAAATTTTTTCAAGAGAAATCCCGAGCCAGCTACTGAGAGAGATTAGACGACGGGTTCATTGGATGGTGTTGCCTCCCCGGTTCATGGATGAGACTTGGCAGAGGCATGAAATTCAAATTAGCAGTAAAGAATTAATGTTTAAATCCAACCTTAAAATTACAACCGAAGGTCTAGATACAAACGCAGAAAAACTTCATCAAGATTTTATTACCAATTTACCCCACCTATCAGAGGTCAGAAATGACCATATAGAACTCGTTTCTAGGGCTAACTCAGATATTAAAGCTGAGAAACTGAGTAAAAGAAAATTATTATCATTAAACGAATTATTGACAGAATTTAATGGGGAAATGAATAAAAAAGGTTTTTCTCTAAAGGTAAACATAACCTCAAAAGACGACGTAACAATCAGAAGTAAAATACAAAATGAAAAACAACTAGTTGAAATAATCTCTCCCAATATTTTCTCTGGAATTTTAAGGAGTTTTATGATGCCGGAAGATTGCCAGATAAATGATGTAACACTCGAAGACGGTTTCTTAGAGTTCTCATTTCGTTAATTGTTCGTCATCTATTGATACGTAGTCGTCTCTGACCGGAATATCCTGTAATTGGTCTATTTCTTGTAATATTGAATTAAGTGCTATTTGCGCGTTTTGACGGTGCCCCTCGCCAAGAATGTGACTTGAATACCGAGCCTCCTCAAATATTCGATCCAGAGAAATCAAGGATTGTTCACTCACTGGTAATGCGGTCCTTATTGCTATTTCAAACTCTCTCACCGTTTCGAAATCTCTACGTAAGAACCCTCTGCGCATTAGGATCTGACAGAGACTTTCATAGCAGTTGTATATTGCTTCCCTGAACTCATCTCCTGCAGCCAATAGCTCCGCAGTATAACTGAAAATACCTGCCAATTCATCGATGGTTGCGCTGCGTCGTCGTTGGTAATACAAGACACTTCCCAACATACCAATTAGTATAATTAGAATCACAGAGCCAAATAAGAGCGATTGTAAAATTGATTGTTCCTCCGTTTCTTCGTACTCAATAGAGACGTGAGGATTTTGATTTTGTTGAGTAGCCAGCCAAGTTCTGTTTGAGGGATCAATAAACAAAGAATCGGTATAGAAAGTAATACTTAACTCACCCCAGAAATCTCTATCCCACAGGGTAGGGAGACCCTCAATTGACTTGAACTCATACGTAAATAATCCATCTTCATCAGTCATCTCTACCACTCTGAAATGAGTTTGACCAGATGATGAATTTATCAATGATGCAGACATAGAGATGTTTGCAACTGGTTCAAATGAATCTGTTGATGTGACATTCACAGTACCTCTGATAATTCTTACATCTTTTTCCAGTTCGATGCTATCAGGAATGAATTTAAAGTTAACAGGTACCATAATTGAAACAGATATTTCTTCTGAACCACCGTTAAGGTATCTGTTACTGTCTGATTCAACTTTAATTATCAACTGAATAGGGCCAGGGGGCATAGGATGATGAGCATTTGACTGGATTCTGAAATGCCCAGTTGCTTCGTCCCACTGAAGATTAGCATTTTCGGGGCCATCGGACAACCAATGTAAGGTAACAACCATGTCTTCGATGACATTTCCACTACCACCGATTTCTAAAATTCTACCTTCAATTTTAATTGGGTGTTCCACATCACTCCTGATAATAGTCTCAGAAATCCACAATATTTCTATTTCAATATCCGATCTGACATATACGGACATATTGTAGGTAATCGGAAGGTAGTAAGTTTCTCCAACGAATTCAACTAGAATATCATGTTGACCTCTCTCTATAATATATCCTAGATTATATTCGAATTCATAAAATCCATTACCAATAGTGCTTGTTCTTCCAATTTCTTCTCCGTCTAAGTAAATAATAATCTCTCTATTGTCCAACCCGGGAAGACCGTCTGAATCAGCATCATAAAGCCTTCCAGTAAAATTCCATTGACCTCCCCTTGTAACAATACTGGATTCAACTTGCAAATTGATTCCAGAATGATAAGCGATAGTTAGATTCGATTCAGCAACACTTTCACGGTAGTAACCTTGCTGCGGTGCCTTGACAATGATCGTATGTATTCCAACATCTAAGAACTCAGAAACTTCCCAACTCAATGACCAGTCTCCATCTTCATCACTAGAGGTTATGCCTATTAACACACCATCAATAAATATCTCCAATGAATGATTAGAAAGATATCCATTAGGAAGATTGTCTCTAATATTTCCTCTTAAAATCAAATTGTCTCCAACTGCTACTGCATTGGGTTGTGAAATTGAAACTTGAGTTGAAGAGTATACTATGAACACAGAAGAAGAATTGGAGGATAGAACAAATGACTCACCCTCGAATACAATTTTTACGACTCTTGGGCCTAATGGCATATCTGAAGGGACAGGTATAAACAAACTGAAATTTCCTTCTGAATCTACATTTAGACCCGTCAAAAGTTGTTCGTTCATGTAGACAGAAAGCGCTCTATTTGGAAGAACCCGGCCCGCACCATCTGTTAACATCCCCTCAATAACAAGTAATTCGTTGCGATCTATTTCACCAGGAGGGGTTGTTAGAACAACTTGAGATGTTTGAGTAACATTAAAAATTGTCGTAGAAGAAGATGGTAAATAATATTCTGGATTTAAAGAGTCACCCTGACCCATTGGATCGACCCATGTAAATCCTCCAAAGAAATCTACCTTTACTTCGTGTGCTCCGAAATTAGTGTTGAGTGGTAAGTCGTATGTAATTGTCCAATTTCCTGTCGAAGAATTACTAATTGAAGTAAAAATCGCCCCTACATCAACACCATCAATTGACAAGTGTATGACTCCGCCTGTATTGATTCCATCATCGATTAATAGTTGCCCATGCTCATCTAACAAAGTTCCTTGGAATGTTACAGACTCGCCTGCGATTGATGATCCAATGATATTAGTAATCTGTATTACGGTTGGAGCTAGAACTACAACTCGAGTCATCGATTCGTCACCAAGGAGGCCAGTTGAACCCGAAATACCATAAAATATCACATTAATTTCCATAGGGCCGGCTATTCTGGTTGAATCGACAGAAATAGACGAATTGGCTAAACCCGAAGAATCTGTGGTAATATTTGATATTATCAAACCATCAATTAATATTGAAATTAACGCGGATTCTACAGGAAGAGCTGAATTGTCAATTAATGAAAGAGAAATATTCATGTCTTGGCCTCTTACAATTCGGCTATCGGGATCTAGGTCCAATGGGCTGACGATTGTCAATAGAGAATACCCTCTACTATCGAAAGTCCCTAGGCCGCTACTGGATTGATAATAATTCACATTCGGCGTAAATGTGGCTGTAATATTATGACTACCTCTAGGGAAGGTTAGATCCAGACGGATAGTGGCTGACCATGAGCCGTCCAACTCAACATTGCTACTCATTACAGTGAATGTGTCATCTTCCGAGTTAATTTCGAAAATTAAGCTAGGAGCGAGGGTATTTCCTTGCCTATCAATTATAGCACTACCATTACTTGAGGTTAATGTCCCACTAATATTGAACATATCTCCCGCGGCTGGATTATCTGTTATGTTGTCAACAGTTATCACAGTTGATGAACGTACGGTAATCGTTGATATTAGTGTGATCGTGCCTTGAAGAGTGTTTGTCCCATTAAAATAAAATATTGTATCAATCTGACCCAGGGGGTGAGTGTCTGGAATAAAGAAAGTGAAATTCACCGCCCCTTGGGCGTTAGAGTTAACCTCGGGAAGCCAAGTATCGTGGAATATTGCAGATACGTCCAGTCCCTGAATTGGCAAGTCACCGTTACTTGATTCAACAATTCTAGCAGTTAGAGTAACATTTGAACCTCTGTCAGCGACTGTATTGATAATAGGGTTTTTATCGATGAATGTAGTAACACCCCTAACTAATATGGTATCATTTCCGGTACCTGTGAGATAGAACGGCGTACTACCCTCGACCACGCTCACTACAACGGTTTTTACCCCGCTGCTAACTCCATCGCCAAGCGGATCTGTTGGAACTGTGACGTTAAAACTACCATTACTTGCGGTAACATGATTTGTCACCAAGGTTTCACTAAGATCATTTAGGAAGAACACTTCTACTGCCATTGGTCCATCTACAGTCCTATTGACATCTACACCATCTAGTACTTGCCCAGATATGGAGAAGGTCGAACCCGCAATGACTTCTACAGGTAGTGGATCTAAAATTATCGAGCTGGAAACTTGCACGGTCAGATTAGAGGTACTTTGATTGCCTATCCACCTGCCAGCATCCGTATCATTCAGATTATCTTGTAAATCATCAGGAGCAACTATCGATACATTGTAGAAACCTGGAGGTGTTGTTGGAGGAATGATGGGACTAAAAGAAACAATACCGTCACTTAATGTAGACCCAGATTGTAATGTTTGTTGAAGGGGGCCGCCCAAATCAAAGACAACATCAGCAGATATATTTACCAATGGAGAACCATCTGCAATATCGGTGATTGTTCCATTTATGATCATCGTTTCTCCAGCAACGACAATTAACGAAGAAGGGGTAGATTCGACTATCATCTCAGTCTGAATCCCAGCATTAATCAAGTCTGCATCTGGAGCTTTGTAGTATTCTCCTCCATTCGGAGGGTTGAGTGTGTAATCCAAAATTACACGCAGCTCGTACACCCCTGAGGAAACTTCTTCGGGCATGAAGAAAGAAATATTATATTGCCCATTTGATGTATTTATGAAATCTCCTCCGAGTCTAATTACGGTGTCCGGAGCAGGTGAACCATCTGGCAAGGGGGGTAGATCTGAAGGTACTAACAGTTGAGCAACGATTGATGAATTGTTACCAATCACAGGTGTCCCTAAGTTTCGGTCCTGAGCATAACCTGAGATCCAATTTGAGGTACCTCTAGGCGTCCATTCATAGCCAAGGTTTACGACAGCGCTAGACTGACCTTGAATCCTGACAACATCTTCGACAGTCGCAGGATTAAACCATGTGCTACCTGAGAAGTTCAATATCCATGAATAATCCCCGGCAGATAATGATGGTTCGGGAACCCAAACTGGAGTAATTCTAGGAGTCTCGGGATTCGAGATATTCCAGACTGGATTACCATTAAAGTCAAGATTATAAGTGCCTAGGAAATCACTTAGTGAAGTATTGGTATGGTCTGTTAAAACTATTTCAACTCCAGCCTGGGAGCCTCTTGATTGGGCTACAAGTTCATAAGAAAAACTGATATTACTCCTGATGCCGTGTTCTGTAAGGTAATTGACTTGATCATTTGCAAAAAGCCCTTCAGCATCAAATTGGATTTTTACCTCGACGGGCCCTGAGGCAATTGGTACATTATTCGCTGAGAATAACCAAGTGACATTAAATTGTCCGGATGATGTAGTCCAGTTCGAATCATTTAGGTACCATGTTTTCAAGGTCTGGAATGGTCCGCTTACCGAGGCACGCCTCATCTGTAAGTACAGCGTTCCATTCAATGCTTCAGGGTTATCACCGAAACTCAAAACTGTTCCATTTAGGTAAATAAGAGAGTCAATATCCAAAAAAGTATTGTTCAAATCAGTACCTTCCAATGATACTGTTAAGTTTGGTGCTGGAGTAATATTAAACATGAAATTATCAGTGTGAGGGCGAATATGATAGCTTGGATTACTTGCATTATTCAAATCGCTTTGATGCCATCCCAGGAAAGATATTGAGGCATTAATTAAACCAAGTGGTTCAGATTCTGAAATTATAATGTTAAATTCGTAGTAACCTCCAGTACCCACATTTGAGATCTGACTTACAGGGCCATCTACCGAGGTAGTATAATTCAAGATTACTTGAAGGTTGTCGATTAAAGAAATGTCTGGATAAGGCGAATTTTCAAGTTTAAGATAACCTGTGACGCTGGAATTCACGCCAACACCCAACATCGGTTCATCGACAGGAGGTGGAGAACTGAAGGAAGTATTCGCATCGTCTGTAATGTTGATTCTCCATGAAAACGAAATACCTTGAGAGCCGACATACGCTTTTTCAAATACTTGCAGTACAAGAGCACTGTAACCGGGGACTGTTGGTAAAAGAGGTTGCCCTAATAGAGCAAATGTCCCATTTAAGTCCGTTGAGCCTGATGCTACGAGGTGCTCAGACTTAGCCGCAGAACCTGGGACTAAGTTTGTTTCATTATCCGTGACCAAATATAAGTTCAGGGAAACATTTTCTGCTAATGTCAAGTTGTTGACGAACCTAAGTGTACCATTCAACCAAATATCCCCTCCTGATAAGTCTCTGTCAAATGTATTTGGACCCCATTCCTCATCCACAACCTCTACAAGATTTTGTGGCGGACACGCTTCAAAGGGCACCCACCCTAGAGTCACATTACCTTGATTTTGATTTGTTTGCATCTGTACTTCGACCCAAGTTGTAAAATCACTCCCGTATACTTCATATGATTTACCGTTCCAATCACCTCCTGAGAAACCAGTAACTTTACGAGACGCAAAACCTGCATGACGAAGCATTACTGTGAAAACAGTTGCAAATTGTTCACAAGAAGCTTCTTGAGTATTATTCAGTATGAAGTATGTCAAATCATTCTCAGTATCAGATCCGAAATTCGGAATAACGGGGTCATTATTTCTTGTGAAGGTAGTAGTGTTATTGCCATTGATCAAGAAATCTTGTATTGCTTCTACTTTTTCCCATGCCGAGAAAGCACCCGATTCACTCAGAACTGCTTGAGTAATTGACAATGGGACTTCACTTTGTCGGTCTAGGTAAGGTTTAGGCAAATCCTTACCATAGTCACTCCCCAAGAATATTGTTGTGTTTTCTCTAACTTCGGGGCCAAAGAATACATCGGGACTACTAACGTAAACTTGGTCGACGGAAGATACGGAAACGCCGATATCTCTAGTGTAGTTAGAGAAATTTAATATCGCTGCGGAATCACTCCAAGAAGTCCAGTTCATCGTATTGTACGGTACGATCAATTCTCCGCCAGGCCCTATTTCTGCTCCGTTAGAATAGGTTATTACCCAGTCATTCGTTGCATTACCTACCCAGAATGAGTCATGCGCAATCCCCTGATTGAAACCAACTTCTGTACTAATTGGAGTCCCTCCAACAAGAGTTGTGTTTACACCAAATGATACCCCGGTGTAGTAATCGTATGTATGCCAGCGCCAATATTGGGTGATGTTCAAATCTATTTCTGTGGAATTCTCTGCCGTAAACATCAACATGTTCGGATTTATGTCGTCACTCGGGTCCCATGGATTGCTTGAAGAGCCGTTGCAGTCTAATGACCAGAAATCAGGGCCGCATTCGTCGCCGTCAGGAATTCCACCCCCATCAGAATCAGGGTTCAACCAATCTAGGCCAATCGCTTGTTCAATGGTATCCGGAATTCCGTCCCCGTCTGTATCTAAAGGGTTTAAATCGTCTTCAGAGTTATTTTGAGGGTTCGTCCCATCTAGATACTCCTGTCCGTCTGTGACACCTCCGTTGTCAGTATCTGCATTATCCCACAACGTAAAATATGTATCAACAGTTCCGTTTCCACCAAGGCCGTATATCAACTCACAGCCCGTAGTGTTTTCAAAGTAATTATTCAATCCATCTTCATCGGTATCTAAGAGATTGCTACAAGGTTCACTAGGATCCGTTTGCTCTAAGATTTCCGTTAAGTCATCGACTCCATCTCCGTCAGTATCAATAAGATTTGGATTAGTAGGTGAACCCCATGTTGCTAAAATTTCTTCCCAGTCGGCAAGACCATCTCCGTCAGAATCACTGTAGTCATCATCACAATGAGGTTCGCTTATTGGTTGCGAGGCATCCCAACACCACGAATGATTGAGGAATAATACCGAAACAGCAGTTGCAGGAAGTGGTACATCTACATCGTTCAATTCATTCCCGTCGATCGAACCATATCGAAATCCTACTGTTGTCCCATTGATGAGTTCAAAATAAGCCATGGGAAAAGTATCTTGCCTCCAATCTTCTGGATCTGGGTTTAAGTTAGTGGTCGAGTTTAATTCTAAAGTGAAAGAAGGAGCATCCCAACTGATTATGGATTTCTCTATCACGACCTCACTAACGCATGGATCGGTCTGATGTCCAAGAGCTAGTTCATCACCGTCATTTACACCACCGCCATCGGTATCAGCGATATCCCATCTTGTGCATGTTAAATTTTCTTCCCAGTTGTCAATACCATCGTTATCAAAATCGCCCACATCCTCAATTCTAGTTGGGTCCGTCTCATTTTGATCCACCACTCCATTTCCGTTAAGATCTTCTTCACCATCATCAAACTGATCACCGTCTGTATTGTTGTTTCTGGGATCAGACGCTCTGGGAGGGTCACCGTATTGGCCATTAACTTCCACACCGTCATTTATACCGTCACCGTCGGTATCGACAGCTGTAGGATCTGTTAGAAGAATTAAAGCCTCATAGGAGTCATTCAAACCGTCGCCATCAGTATCGTTATTGTTGGGGTCCGTTTGAGTTATAGAATCTACTTCTGCAGTAAATATCGCACACCCGCCCGGTCCCAGTCCTAAAACTGGATTACAAGGAGATTCTGTCGCAGTCATGTTATTTGGTCCAGGCCTAAAGTATTGAGTTGGAGGAGTCGTAGTTCCGTTTCTAGTGCCCCATGTAGGATTAACATATTCATACAGATTGATTAGACCATCCCCATCGGGGTCTCCGTAAGTGCCATCAAGATTGGATGCAGAGGTTGGATCTAGGTTATTTGCCACTTCCCAGCCATCCGGCATACCATCACCGTCTGTATCCCAACCATCTGGATCTTCATCAATGAGCCCATCTCCGTCGTCATCATCGCTGGAACAATCTGCATCGCCATCTCCATCAGGATCAAAATTGTCTACTAGTCCATCTTTATCATCATCAAAAGTGTTGAAACAAATATTTCCAACAGGATCTTCATCTACGCCGTCGGAACCCGTGCCTTGAATAAACTGCATCGCGCTTTCTTCGTCCCATTGTCTGACGGGGACAGTTCCATTCCACCAAACGCCGTTGTCAAGTACATTAGCTGTCGCAGGGTCATCCCAGTTTGATGGAATGCCGTAAAGATATTCATTCAGGTTCGTATATGCATCCCCGTCAGGATCGCCTACGGAACCGTTGATTGATGTGGGAGATAATGGATCTAAACCGTATTGCCATTCCCATCCATCCGGAAGTCCATCATTATCGCTATCCCAATCTTGAGGTTGGGTGTTAATGATGAATTCCAAACCATAAGTTAAACCATCTCCATCATCATCACTTGATGCTAGGGCCTCCCAACTTCCAAATTCAATCGCTGAGTAAGATGCAAGTAACAAAACTAAAGTAAAAAAGGATGCAGAGCGTCGCTTGCTTAGTAATTCTCGACCAGTAAAATTTACTGAAATACTATCCAAACTAGACACCTCTAACATTAATGGCGTTTAATGGAGGTCTTAAGAAGAATGGAGCGTCGTTCGGACGCCAAAAGAAATTTACACAAGTTCTATATCGTCATCGTCATAACGATTTGGGTCTGGAGACTGTTCTAAAACTTGAGTAATATCGTCAGACTGAATCTCAGAATCGTCATCTTCATTTTCATATTCTTCTTCCCGATTCATAGATTCAATCAGTGCCATGTGACTGGCCCATCTTCGACGATTCATGTTACTTTGAAAACCGGCAACAACTAGTAAGAAGCCAACAACTAAAACAATTATTGTTAATGGCCGGGGATGGCTAATTTCATTGATTACAATGTCGATTACATTACCTAAATCAACTGTCATGATAACTGTCTTTTTAGCGGTGTAATCTTCAGACCAACTCTGGCTGGTATCCAACACACCATCTATCACGTAAGCTAACGGCATGGCGGTAACGAGTACAGGAACCTTGTCACCGTTATTTGCATCGGAAGGGACGAATACCTTAAGATTAAAACTCAATTCTTCGTAGGCAGCCAGTTGAATAAATGTAGATCCTGATGGCCCTTCTATCTCAGCAGTCCAGCCTTGTTCACTAACCTCAGCATCCAATAGAATCGTCATTTCTGTATTCCCCTCATTTTTTACTTTCATTTGAATTGAATAATCTTCACCTGGCAGTAATTTCCTGTCCTGAGTAACTTGAACAATCTCTAAATTGGGCATATCTGATGCAATTTCAAACGTCATTGGCAAATCGAAATAACGAGGATCTGGTTCTTCTGTATCCTCAATTATCCGCAGATATATTGTATGGTTTCCTTGTTCCACCTGTGTCGTAAGAGTGACTGTTATGAACACCTCCATAAATCCACCAGGACTGAGTGAGACTCTTGGAACTGCTTCGTTGTTTTCGTCCTCAATCCTGAACTGCCATTGCCCATATATTGGGCTAATATCTAAATTTTCCTGCAAGGTGGCCGGATTTTGAATCCTCCACCAAAGTGCTGTATCCCCGGAGTTTGCGCTGCTTGTGATTCTAGCCCTCAAATCGACAATAGCATTGCCAGCGCCTGGAGAACACAGTGAAACCTCAATCTGACCGAGCGGTGAGCCATCACAATCTTGAGAAACTTCGGCCCTTATTCCAAATGTTCTCTGAATCGTAAATATAATTGTGCTTCTGAGTGAAGAATTACCCGAACTAGTCACTTCAATCTCTATAGTTCCAAGATCATCATCTGCACGGTCATTTGATGGTTTGATATTCAATAGCAAAACTTGTGTCGCATGTCTTTCCAAGAACGAAGAGTGGAAAGTTCCATCTCCCACATCCTCTAGTATCCTTTCGCCAGTGTTGTTATCGTATACCTGAATTATGGATTTAGATCTTTTTAGCACATCTATCCGGAACATGTCTGCATCAAATCCTGTGTTGAATATTTCTAATAAAAAGGGAGTGAACTCACCATATTCAACATATCTGGGTATTGAATTATCTATATCATCTGGACGTGTGGAATTTGCTATTGGATATTCGTGATCTTTATCCCAAACAGAAACTGCTGGAGGCTGAAATACGTCGATTTTTTCAAGTATAACATTTAGAGTGTCTTGATGTACGACAGTTTGTACACCATTAACCTCAGCCTCGGCTACCGCGCGAATATCTATACTACTGGGGGTTCCAGTAAGGTCATCAGGCGCTTGTAGCGTAAGTATAGGATTCAAAATATCACCACCTGCATCTAAGGAATAAATACTTGAATCAGAGTCGAATTCTATCAACCAAGAACTACCAAGATTAGTCATAACCTCAAGTTCAACAGACATAGATTTGGTTGAATCCCCTCTATGAACTAATTGAAGTGGAATTGGTGTGATCTCGCCTGGTGCAATATATTCTGTTTGTCTATCCATACCGTGGTTTATAGAAACACCAAATTGGTGCATTTCAACAGGTTGATGTTCAATGAGAACCAAGTTTCCTTGAATGTCAGTAACCTCTAATTCAACAGTGTAATCGCCTGCCGGAACCCCACCAGGGTAAGTCCATGAATAATGTCCGAATATTCCTTCATTTGTATCATCTATGTCGGGATCATCATCACTAATTTCTTTATCTATCCTGTAGTTGCCCAAAGAATCCCTCAACAATAAGCGAACGCTGTCAATATCATACCTGCCAAATGCACTTTTGACATCAAAAGTAAATTGCATTAATCTTTGATCTATTATATCGTTAGGGTACCATTCTAGAACAGGGCCCTCAGAAAGTTCATCGCCATCTCTTTGCAAATAAACAACGCTGTTTGACATCGCATTAGTTTCCACTTCAATCTCAGAATGACGATTGGACTCCCCATCTATTTCGTTCCAAGCAACTTCAGCAGTACAAGTAGAGCCGAAAGGACCTCCACTACTATCACAACCTGACATCTCGGCTGATATCGTAATCTCAATAGTTTCGTCTTCTAATACCATGAATGAACTAGTAGAACCAAGGTCTACTTCAAACTCTTCATGATCAAAGTTACAACTATTACCAATTCCAGTGTTGCATGCATCTGCACTCCACTCAGCTTGCCCGATGGAAGAACCGCCAGCTCGAACATTAATTGTCCAATCAACTGAAGAACCACTAGGTCCTACTGCTTTTAGAAATAAATCAAGTGGAAGATAATAACTTCCAGAACCTGAACCTTGATTTGGACGACCAAATATCTCTATTGAGGATAATAATTCTTGGCTTATGAATTCTATAGTTTCATCCAACGCACTGGCAGTTTCCTGCCCCCCAGAATCTGGAATTTTGGTTGTAATTAATCCATCGCCGTCAGTTGTCGAGTCAGCTGATGCCAGATATAGTGTATAGAGTTCAATTGTTTCCTCAGCATTACTAGAAATAGGACTTTCATCTAACTCTAAATTAGATACTTGAGAATTATACAGAGACGTTAACATTAGGAATGTTAGAAAAACAGCAATACGGGCGGTTTTGAGACCTCCCCGAGGGTTCCTAGTCACTTTCACGGCTATGCGCTGTTCTCATGGCGTTAAATAGTTCTCATCATAAGTTCCGCATCTGCATCTATTTTCGGGACATATCTGAGCCGCGCGATTCAAGACTAAGTTCGTGCGCCGTAGAGCCGCAGGGGTACCCGAGTGGTCAAAGGGGCCGGACTTAAGCTCCGGTGGCAAGGCCTTCGTGGGTTCGAATCCCACCCCCTGCACCAGAATAAAAAAACTGTAAATTACTTTATTTTTGTCATGGAACAACCTAATCTTCCATCACCATCTAAAATATCTAATTTTGTTATTACCACTGACACTGCCATAACACTTGTTGGAGTAGATATCTCTTCCAATAATCGACTGGCTAATGTTTCAAGGAGTGAATAGCGCCCCAAGGACAAGACATTTTCTAAGGATGATATTAGGTACTCGTAATTTAACACCTCGGTTAGGTCATCTTTGATAGGATTTTTAACATCGGACATCATCACATACATATCAAATCTAATTTTTTGTGGGTTTCCTATTTCGAAATCATGAACTCCGATATCGACATCCCTGATGATATCCTCCAAAAAAAGAGTCGTTACTCCTTTGTAGGATGTCAAAAGATTGGATAAAGCGTCTCTATGAGATGTCATATTATCACTCGGTTTCGAAAACCACATCTCTTTTTCTTGAGAGAAATCTCTCTCCTGAATCGACGTAGATTATTTGTCCGGTCACAGACTTCGCACTCATTAAGTAACACACAGCATCTGCTATATCTTCAGCACATGGCCCGTATCCAAGTGGGGAACTATTTTGAGCCCTCTGGAAACCTTCGTCAGTTTGCAAATCACTCGCCAATGTATGACCGGGAGAGACCGCGTTTACTCTGATTTTGGGCGCTAAACTTCTAGCCAGAGTATCAGTAAGTCCCATCAAAGTATATTTTGATGCGGTGTAAGATAAATAATCTGGATTCGGATTATACAGTTTCTGATCTAAAATATTGACTACGTTTCCGACTTTGCCACTGTCTAGAGATTCATACATTTCTTTGATGAGCATGAGGGGAACTTTTGCGTTCGCTTGCATGTGCATGTCCCAAGAATCGGATGTAAAAGTCGAAATATCATCATGAATAAAAACAGATGCATTATTCACAATTGCATTCACATATCCAAATTTCTCTACAGATTTAGAAATAAGCACCTTAGCACTGGAGACATCTGATAAGTCCGCTTGAAGAACAATCGCGTTTCCGCCCTCGGATAATATCATGTTCGCTGTTTCTTCGGCTTCCTTGAGTGAGTTCCTGTAATGGATGATAACTTTGTAACCTTCCCTTGACAAACGAAGGCAAATCTCTCTGCCAATTCGCTTGGAGCCACCTGTAACTAACACGACACCTTGTTCCATGTTTGTGCGAGTGACAGGTCTGATATGACGATTTGTATTGACTTAACTTTACAATTTGTTATCAGAATAGTTTTCGTCATAACCTCACTCGAAGATATCAATGTCCACGCGACTTCCGACGATAAGTGATGAAAATCACTCATTTAATGAGGTTTTAAGACATAATGGGAAAAATACTTTTAGAAGAACAAAGGAAAAACGAAAACGGTTACCTGAGTGGTTTAGGACTAGCCTCCCAACAGGCTCATCACAAAAAAAATTTAACGACACCAAAAGTAACGTTCATGAACATGGATTACACACAGTTTGCGAAGAGGCAAAATGCCCCAACGTACATGATTGTTGGGCTAGAGGTACTGCTACGTTTATGATCGCCGGAGAAGTATGTACAAGAGGTTGTAAATTTTGTGCTGTTGGCACCATCAGAAAACCTCCGGAACTAAATCCATTGGAACCACAAGAATTAGCTGATGCAATAGAAAAAATGAATATATCACACGCTGTTGTTACAGTAGTAAATAGAGATGATCTTCCAGACGGTGGTGCAGAACACTACAGAAAATGTCTGTTGGAAGTAAATAGAAGGACCCCTGAAGTTGGTCTAGAATTGTTGTGCTCAGATCTAGAAGGGAATTTAAGCGCACTTGAATTGCTTCTTGAAAACTTACCAATTAAGGTATTTGCCCACAACGTAGAATGTGTCCCTCGATTGGATAGGAAAGTGAGAGATTCGCGTGCTTCATTTGAACAATCATTAAAAATTCTATCCCATGCTAAAAAATTGAGACCAGATTTAAGAGTAAAATCGAGCATTATGGTTGGATTAGGAGAGAGTGATAAGGAAATTGTAGAAACAATGGAGGTATTGCGTGGAGTTGGTGTTGACATGATTACGCTAGGTCAATATCTTCAACCCAGTAGCAAGCATCTTCCAATAGATAGATTCCCCGAACCAAGACAATTTGCTGAATGGGACAAGACGGCTAGAGACCTAGGGTTCAAGGCAGTAGCAAGTGGACCTTTGGTGAGGTCCTCATATAGAGCAGGATTATTATTCGAAGAAGCCGAAGGTGCAGAACCAGTAGTAACCAGAGAATCAACTGGTTCAGCCGTTAGTTATCTGAATCCAATGAGGAATTTGTGAATGTTCAAAGACAACAAATATGAGGAAGGAGATAGTGATAGTTACATGGGCAAGAAGGAGACGAAGTCAATTCATGTCCCAGACGCGCCCCATCGCCCCGGAGACATAACCAAATTTGATCCATGGAGTTGGAGACCCGGGGATTTAAAGATGCTCGAAATTGAGTGTTCGGTAGAAGATGCAGAAGAACATGCAAATGGATTGGTAAGAGTACTTGATGACAGCCATCAAGCGAAGGGGGAGTGGAATCCAAATTTAACCTCCAAAACCTTGATTTCTGGGTTGGAACATATGCTTAGGATGAGAATATTCGATGAAAGAATGATGAAAATGCAACGTACAGGAAAACTATCATTCTACATGCGATCATTCGGTGAAGAGGCCGTTGCCATAGCTCAGACCATGGCGTTAGAGGAACAGGACTGGTTGTTTCCAACATACCGACAACCAGGTGCGCAATTTGTCAGAGGAAGAGACATGGTCAGTATGATTTGTCACTGCATTGGCAATGAAGAAGACAATGTAAAAGGAAGGCAAATGCCGGTTCATTACACATATAAGGAAGGAAGATATATTTCAGTTTCTAGCCCCGTAGGCACACAATTTAGCCAAGCAGTTGGAGTAGCACTGGCGTCTAAATACAGACAACTTGATGAGGTTACAATAACTTGGATTGGAGATGGAGCAAGTGCTGAGGGAGATTATCATTATGCACTTAATTTTGCGAGTATATTCAAAGCGCCAGTTATACTCAATGTAGTAAATAATCAATGGGCAATTTCAACTCATTCAAATTTCGCCAGCAATAATCAAAACTTTGCAATAAGAGGTATCCCCTACGGAATACCGAGTATCAGGGTAGATGGCAATGATTTTTTAGCCCTTTACTCTGTGACAAAATGGGCTAGGAAGAGAGCAGAAAGAAATCTTGGACCCACGCACATAGAAGTACTCACTTACAGAGCAGGAGCCCATAGCAGTAGTGACGACCCATCTAGATACCGACCTAAAGATTCAAATGATTTTTGGCCGGGAGGAGATCCCATAGAAAGACTAAAATTACATTTAATTGAACAAGGAGAATGGTCGGAGAAGAAACATCAGGAGTTAATTGATAGAATCGATACGGAAGTAATGGATGCCTACAAAGAAGCAGTAAAGTTTGGAGATTTGGCCAATGGACCCTATCCTTCATCAGATGCTATTTTCACAGAAGTTTACGAAACTCCTCCGTGGCATCTATTAGAACAATGGGATGAAATGAAACGATGGAGGGATGAATAGTGCCTAACATGAATATGGTGCAGTCAGTAAATAGTGCTCTTGATAACATGTTAGATAGAGATCCTAACATCATTATCTTTGGAGAAGATGTAGGCTACTTCGGAGGAGTTTTTAGGACCTCAGACGGGCTCCAAGAAAAACATGGTAAACATCGGGTTTTTGACTCCCCATTATCTGAAGGTGGCATTGCAGCCACTGCCTTTGGAATGGGCATCAATGGTCTAAGACCTGTGGTAGAAATACAATTTGCAGATTATATATTTCCTGCATATGATCAAATCGTAAATGAAATGGCCAAAGTTAGACACCGTTCTGGTGGAGAATTCTGGTGCCCTGTAACAATTAGAACACCCGCCGGAGGAGGAATCAGAGGTGGTCATCATCACTCACAATCTCCTGAGGCTCAATTCACTCATACACCAGGTTTGAAAGTAGTGTATTGTTCGACACCATTCAATTCCAAGGGACTTCTGATTAGTGCAATTGAAGATAATGACCCAGTCATATTCTTTGAACCAAAAAGATGCTACAGAGGCCCTTTTTATGGCGATCCGCACAAAGTCCCTACTTGGAAAGATCATCCTGAAGCTGAAGTCCCAGAATCCTATTACAAAATTCCATTAGGAGAGGCAAGACTGGCAATGGAGGGCGACAACTGTACGGTAATTGCTTGGGGAGCAATGGTACATGTAGCAGAACAGGGAATTAAAAATTCAGGAATCAGTTGTGACCTAATCGACTTGCAAACACTGGTCCCCTGGGATAGAGATGCTGTGGTAAGGTCGATACAAAAAACTGGCAGATGTGTTATAGTTCATGAAGCCCCAAAAACCAGTGGATTTGGGGCAGAAATGGTAGCTTCAATTCAAGAAAGATGCTTTTATCACTTAGAAAGCCGAATAGAAAGAGTAACAGGGTGGGACACGCCATTTCCCCATACTACAGAGTGGGATTACATGCCAAGCCCTGCAAGAATTGCTGAAGCAATAGAAAAAACTCAGGAGGAATGAATATGGGAGATTATGTTTTCAAATTACCAGATATAGGAGAAGGAGTAGTAGAAGGAGAAATCGTGTCATGGCACGTAGAAATTGGTGACTCGGTAGTCGAAGACGCGCCAATAGTTGATGTCATGACCGACAAAGCGACTGTCACAATACCCTCCCCTACCAGCGGAGTTGTAAAGCAACTGAGTGGGGATGTAGGAGACATGATTGCCGTTGGTACCGCTTTGATAACTTTTTCAAGTGATGAAAATATTAGCATCGAGACAGAGCAAAGTGCAAGTAAAGAGGAAACACCAGAAATCCCTGTAAAGATAGAGGAAGAAACAAAGGAAGAGGAGAAAAAACCTGTCCAAGAAGTAGTAGATGTTGTCGAGAAAATATCTACTCCAGCAGTTAATATCCCGACTAAAGAAATAATAAAACCAATTAAAAATAATGAAAACAAGCGTGTTCTAGCCAGTCCAGCTGTTCGAAGAAGGGCGAGGGAGGCTGAACTAGACCTCAGCTTTGTCTCAGGATCAGGCCCGGCTGGAAGAATTAGACACGCGGATTTGGATGCATACATAGCGGCTGGAGGAACTGTTACTGGTGCGCCTCCAACGTCATATTCTACAAAAAGAACTGAGACAAAAGAAATCAAAGTCGTAGGATTAAGAAGAAAGATTGCAGAACAGATGGTTAAATCTAAATTTTCTATACCACACTTCTCATATTTTGAAGAAATTGATGTAACAGAATTGGAAAAACTTCGAAAATTCCTTAATTCAACAAAAGATGAAAATCAACCAAAATTAACCTACTTACCATTCATCATGATGGCTCTAGCTAAAATAATGCCAAGTCATCAAGAATGTAATGCACATTATGACGACGAAAACAATATCGTAACTCAACACTCTGCGGTTCATCTTGGGATTGCAACTCAAACCGACAGAGGGTTGTTTGTTCCAGTGGTTAAACATGTTGAAGCAATGGACATATGGCAATCAGCTTCTGAGATGCAGAGAGTATCTGGTTCGGCAAGAAATGGAACCGCCAGTTTGGATGACTTATCAGGATCTACATTTACCATAACAAGTCTTGGAAGAGATGGTGGATTAGGAGCAACCCCAATCATTAATCATCCCGAAGTCAGTATCATCGGCATTCATAAAGCTAGAGAGATGCCTGTAGTTCAAAACGGCCAAATCGAAATTAGGAGAATAATGAATGTATCCAGTTCTTTCGATCATAGAATTGTAGACGGTGCAGATGGAGCGGCATTAATTCAATCATTAAAGAAATTACTAGAGCATCCAGCTCTAATTTTCATGTAGGTGGATAAAATGGAAAAAAATCGTAAATGTCAAGTTTTAGTTGTTGGAGCAGGCCCTGGTGGCTATGTGGCTGCAATAAGGTCGGCTCAATTAGGTCTCGACACTGTGATTGTCGAAGGAGAAAAAGCAGGGGGAGTATGCCTTAATGTCGGATGTATCCCAAGTAAAGCAATTATACACGCCGCAGATAGATATGAAGCCTTAATCAAACATTCTTCAGAGCAAGGACACATGGGAATCTCATTACCAGAGCTTCCAAATATTGAGATGGAAGGAGTCGTTGAATGGAAAGACAGCATCGTTCAAAGATTAACCAAGGGAGTTGAGATGTTAGTTAAGAATTCAGGTGCAGAACTAATAAACGGATGGGCTACTTTCTCGTCCTCTAAACAATGTACGGTAAAAACTGATGAAGGAGACATAAATATCGAAGCTGAGAATGTCATCATCGCAACAGGTTCATCTCACATAGATTTACCATTTATGCCATGTGATGAGGAATATGTTTTATCTTCTACTGGAGCACTAAGTTTGGAAAAGCTTCCAAAGAAAGTTGCGATTGTTGGTGGAGGATACATTGGTCTTGAATTAGGTTGTGCCCTCACAAAGTTGGGTACGGAAGTCACTGTCATCGAAGGTATGGATAGTATACTAGGAATAATCGACAAAGAAATCAGAAGACCACTTGAAATATGGTTGAAGAAAAACAAAGTGGTCGTGCATACGAATGCTCTCGCTAGAGGGTCGAAAGTCAAAGGTAAAGGAGCGTCAAAGAAGGTTGAATTGGTTTTTGAGAAAGATTCCAAGGAAGAAAAAATCACCGTTGATAAAATTTTGGTTACGGTTGGAAGAAGCCCAAATACAAAGGGATGGGGACTTGAAAATATGGGCATCAGAATGGACGCATCGGGTAGATTTATCAGAATCGATCGACAATGTAGAACATCAGCACCGGGAGTTTTTGCGATCGGTGACGTTGCAGGGGAGCCAATGCTCGCACACAAAGCCAGTGCACAAGGCGAGATGGTTGCAGAAATAATTTCTGGAGGCAAAAGAGAATTTGATAAGGTTGCCATTCCTGCTATAATTTTTACAGAACCAGAAATTGTATCTGTTGGGTTAACTCCTGATGAAGCCGAAGAAAAGGGTGAAAATATCATTACAGGTAAATTTCCGTTAGCAGCAAACGGAAGAGCTTTGACTCTAGAAGCAGAGAAAACTGCTGGTTTCATAAGAGTAACAGCAAGAAAAGATGACCATGTAATATTGGGTATTCAAGCTGTTGGTAGCCATGTAGCCGAACTACACGGAGAGTTCATTCTAGCACTTGAAATGGGAGCCCAATTAGAAGATATATCCGATACTGTTCACGCCCACCCAACTATGACTGAGGCATTCCATGAAAGCGTATTGAAGACACTAGGTCATGCAATCCATATTTCTTGAGGTGATTAGTTGGAGAAAATTCAAGTCCTGAGGGCTGGAATTATGGAACATAGTAAAGTTTCAGAAATAATGAGAGTTATGCAGCGTAAAAGAATTAATGATGAAATTATTGATGCTATTATTCTGGTAGAACACCCCGAAATCGTAACAATTGGCCCTAAAGCCAAGAGGGAAGGAGTAGTAGTTAGTGATGATTATGAACAAACTATTGTTGATAGGGGGGGAGGAATTACTTGGCATGGACCAGGACAGCTTGTTGCATATCCAATTATCAAATGGAAAGAAGACGAAAAAAGTGTGAGGAAAATAATCAATAAAATAGAAGATTTGGTAATTAAAACTCTCGCGGATCTAGAAATCACGGGCTACAGAGATTCAGCAATGATGGGCGTTTGGGTTGATGGCAAAAAAATTTGCTCAATTGGACTTGCATTTTTGCACTGGGTAAGCAGACACGGTTTAGCGTTAAACTATGCCACACCAGGAAACAGAATTGAAAATCTTGCTTGTTGTGGATTAGATGTTGGAGCCACAACTTCTTTAGAAAAATTGGGATATATGGAAATAAATAATCAAAAAATTACAAAAGAATTATTGGAAAATACCTTAATTTCGAACATCCAAGGAATACTTGAAAGAATTCCTTTTGAGGATGGAAAAACTGCTCTGGAGGATTTCTTATGAAAAAACCAGAAAAGTCTACTTTAAGCAAATTTTGGGATTTAGATGAAAAAACTATTTTTTTGAATCACGGATCATACGGCGCAACTCCAAGAATTGTTCTTGATGAACAAAAAAAATGGAAGTCGATACTTGAAAAAGATCCAGTTAACTTTTATGATAATATCGCTCCAGTCGCTCTCCACAATGCCAGAATATCAATCGCAAATTTTGTTAAATGCAATCAAGAAGACTTAGCATTGATTGAGAATGCTACCTCTGGAGTTAATACTGTATTGAGATCTCTCGATTTTTCTTTAAATGATGAGATATTAGTCCCGAACCATGCATATCAAGCTTGCAGAAATGCAATTGATTATGTTGCAATGAAAACAGGAGCTAAAGTTATTACATGCAACATACCTTTTCCGGTTGAAAACAATAAAATAATTATTGAAAAGATTATGGGTTGTGTAACAAAAAGGACAAAATTGGCTTTAATCGATACAGTAACCAGCCCAACAGGCATAAGAATGCCTTTTGAAGAATTAGTAAAATTGTTGGAAGAGAAAGGAGTCATGGTTCTACTCGATGCAGCGCATGGTATAGGTATGATTCCTTTGAATCTGGAAAAGATTGGGGCATCTTTTACAACAAGTAATTGCCATAAATGGCTTTGTGCTCCAAAAGGATCGGCGTTTTTACATGTCAGAAAAGATTTGCAGAAATTAATCCATCCTCTGACAATTAGCCATGGAATGAATATGCCTGAAGATGGTGTTTCAAGATTTCGTCACGAATTTGATTGGACCGGAACTAGAGATATATCAGCATGGTGTGTTATACCATTTGTGATCAGAGAAGTTAGTAAAATGGTCGGAATGGAATGGGACGAAATTATGGAACACAATAATAAATTAGCAATACAAGCAAGAAAATATATTTGCGACAAATTGGACGTTATTCCTCCTTGTCCGGATGATATGTTGGCAAGTTTAGCAACAATTAAGCTTAATTTTAATGATTTTACTGGTCTTTCAATACACGAAACCGATCCAATACATGAAAAACTCTTCAATGAATACAATATTCAAGTCCCGGTATGGTACTGGCCAAACCCGGAAGGAAGATATATTCGTATTTCAGCTCAAATTTATAACCACATAGAAGAATACGAGTATTTGGGATCCGCACTGGAAAATGTCTGTGAAAATTAAGCAATAGTTCAAGATGTCTAGTTCTCAGGGTCCCATATGCCTTCCGCTGTGGTAGCCGTGACTGGTGCATCTGGCGCACAATACGCTGTCCGCCTTGTGGAAGCTCTATCAGAAGCATCCTGGGATGTAGATTTAATAGTAACAAAAACCGGTGCTATAAATCTTAAACTCGAATGTGACATGGCCCCCAAAGATTTGTTAAAAATCGATGGTGTTACTATCCATGAAAATAATAACTTAGCTGCAAAACCGGCATCTGGCTCGGCCAAATATGACGCGTATATTGTATGCCCAAGTAGCGGGACCACAATTGGAAAAATTGCAGCTGGGATTTCAGATAACCTAGCAACAAGAAGTGCTCTTGTAGCATTGAAGGAAAGAAGAAAATTAATTATAGTTCCACGAGAAACACCTTTCGCTACAGCTCATCTTGAAGCAATGACGAAAATGTCAACTTGGGGAGTGATAATACTGCCTGCCAGTCCAGGTTTCTATCATAAGCCAAAATCTATTGATGAATTGATAGATTTTGTAGTAGCCAGAATCTTAGACCAACTTAACATTGAACACAAGTTGAGTAAGAGATGGTCCGGAGAAGAAGTAAATTAACGTGAATACACACTACTTTTTGCAGAAATCTACTATTTCTTGGTAATTAGGCTCTATTCCAGGATTTTCTGCAACCCATTTGAAACCAATTTTTCCATCTTCATTTATGATAAATACCGACCTTTGAGCTGCTTTGTAACCCGGCATAACAAAGTCTATGCCGACCCCGAATGAATTTGTTGCTTCTCTGTGGACATCTGACAGTAATGGGAAACCGATAGAATTTTTTTCCGAAAATTCATTATTGGAAAAGATCGAATCGACACTGATGCCGAATACTTCTGCCTCAAGATTCTCAAAATCAATCATTAAATTATTAAATGTACACATTTCAGTTGTGCAAACACCTGTAAAAGCAGCAGGGTAGAAAGCCAATACAACCTTATTCCCTAATGATTCACTCAATGTAACCATATTTCTGTCATTCGCCATCAAAGTAAAGTCTGGTGCTGGGTCGCCTACTGATACCATATCCTTGCGGAAGGATAGAGCCATTCAAAGATAACCATCCTCTCGAGTAGACTGAAATGAACGAGATTGTATCTATTAAAGACTGGGAATTTCTAAATCAGAAACCTAAATTTTTACTTTTGATTACGAAAGATTCTTGCAAAGAGTGTAGAGATGTTGAAAAAAATCTAGAACAGATTAACAACATGATAAAACAATATGAGGTAGTGAAGATAAAGTTGGATAATGAAAATTCAATTGATTTAATTAATTCTCTGGACTGGATAAAAAAAGAAGTTGACTTCGTCCCATTTTGGTATTTATTTATCGATTCTGAAAGAATAACATCAACTAGAGGAGATATCGAAAAAGTCACAGAAATTATCTGATTACATTTCTTCAGGCGTTTCAATTCCCAAAAGTCCTAGTCCTGTACTTAATGTTCTAGCTGTTAAATTGCACAATGCTAATCGGCTGTCTATTGTCCTTTGATTGTCTGATTTCAATACAGGACAATTCTCATAAAATGATGCAAAATCTTGTGCTAAATGATGTAAGTATACTGCTAGACGATGAGGACTGTAACTACTGATAGTTTCGTTTATTGACTCAGAGAATCCGATCAGAGATTTGGAAAGAGAAATTTCAAATTCATTTTCAACAAATATTAATGAATTTAAAGTTGAATTTCTAGAAATTGATGATTTTCTAAATATACTACATATTCTTGCATGAGCGTACTGAAGATAAGGCGCAGTGTTTCCTTCAAATGAAAGCATTTTATCCCAATCAAAGATGTAATTTTTATTTCTATCAATGGATAAATCTGCATATTTTATTGCACCAATTCCTATCATTTTTGAAACTTCAGAACGCATCTTATCGGGCATTGCAGGATTTTTTTCTTGAATTAATTTTTCTGCTCTAGATATTGATTCCTCCAGTAAATCTTTCAATGTTATGGCTTTGCCTTGTCTGCTGGCTAATTTTTTGCCATCTGAGCCCATTACTAATCCAAATGGTACATGAATAGCTCTAATTTTTTCGTTCATGAAACATGCATCATTGGCAACTTGAAAAACCATTGAAAAATGTTGAGATTGTTCCGCTCCTACAACATAGAGTATCTCATCACATTTTATCGAATCGACACGATTAATGATACAAGCAAGATCAGTGGTAGCATAATTATATCCGCCATCTCTTTTCTTGATAATAAGGGGCAGAGGTTCGTTTTCGCGATTGAACCATCCATCAGGGAATACAGCTAACGCACCATTGCTTTCAACGATCATATCCCTTGATTTAAGACGATTAACTACCTCAGGAAGTAAATCTTCATATTTTGATTCTCCAGCTAAATTTTCATTATTCAGAAGAACATCTAACAATGAATAAACCTCATTGAAATGAATAAGTGAATAATCAACCAATCCTTGCCAGAGTTCAATAGTTTCAGAATCTTTAGACTGAAGTTTAACAACTCTTTCTCTCGATCGGTCGGCAAAATTATCAACATTGTCAAATTTATATCTAGCATCTTTGTAGAATGTTGAAAGATCTATCTCTCCGATATCATTATTCTCACATTCAATATAATGCTCTATTAACATTCCAAAAGGAGTACCCCAATCTCCAATATGATTCTCACCAATTACATTATGTCCCTTGAATAGTAAAATTCGGGATAATGAGTCACCTATGACAGTGGAACGGAGATGTCCTACGTGCATTCTTTTGGCAATATTAGGGGAGGAATAATCAATAACAATTGTTTTTGAATCTTCGAATTCAACACCGAGTCTTTGATCCAGATTCAAATTGGTTATTTCTTTAGATATCCAAGAATTTTTCGCTTTAAAATTAAGAAAACCATTTATGACATTTACTTTTGATATATCAGATAAATCTGATTCTATACTTTTTGCAATCTCGGTAGCAATGTCATTCGGAGATTTTTTTAGTATTTTGGAAAATGAATGACATGGAAGGGTAACGTCTCCATGTGTTTTGTCGGTTGATGTTCCGAAATAGTTCAACCATTGAGTTTCATCCAAACCAAATTCTTTCATCGTTGAAGATAATTTTGGAACTATTTCGTTTAGAAGTGCTCTCATTAAACCACCTATGACCAAGCATATCTTAACATTGCCGCAATACCACCAAAGGATGTACTCAAAGTAGCCCCTTCTTCCGTATCCATTGATACCAAAATTACTTTCGCAGAGGTATGAGATGCTAATTCTGTTAATTCATCTATCAAGTCCATTGTCTTGTCTGGGTCTTCACTTAAATTGTCAGACCCGCATTTTGGACAATCTGGAATTTCAGTTAAGTTATTTTGTGTTTGACTCCACGCATTAGAACACGATTTGCAGATCCATCCTACCCTACGTTTCCTTAATCCTTCAGAAAGTAGTAATGTTGCCACTGCACCTTGATCTAGTGCTGCTCGAACCATCATTTCACCATACGTTGCCTTAGGATGAGTTTGCATAACTTCTCTCAAAAAATTATCAACCAATCTTCTTTCAACATCTAATTCAATTTGATCCATGAGGCCTCCCGCCCTCTGAATTAATTCTCTCAATCCAGAATCATTTGAATAACCTACATCAAAATGTGGCTCCCTAATTAGCTTCTTGATTTCATGATGAAAATAATTATTTTTAACTACAAAATCTTTGGTGGCTCCAGGTCCACCAATTATTATACCTTTCAAATCGTCAAGCATTGGTAGCCAGTATGCACAGGCTCTTTCTGCAGACTTTTTGAAGAAGTTATGAGCAGCTTCCTCGATAAGTCGCTCGAATCTCTGGGCTGATTGACCACCTCTTCCGTGTTTGGATGGAACTTGTGAAGTTATGTGTTCTTGACAATGATGTCTTTTTCCGGATGCTAAACCATATGCAGATTCCGATCTATCAATGACAAAAAGTCCGTAAGCTGTTTTATCAATTAACATATCTTCAAGTTGAGACGTCTCAAAGGACGAATCACATCGGTATCTGAATGAAGGAAAAGCCTCTGGTGGATCGTCAACTACAACAGAAATTAGTCTACTTTTGTTATTTCCTACAATGACATGACCAACAAACAAGGCTATGCCCCTTTCGCCGGGAGTCTTGTAACGTCCTAATGTAGATACTGCAGATTCAATGGCATCAGTTACATGTTTTTTTGTGGATTTAGACTTGATATTGGCAGCTTGTCCACCCTCCTGAATCAAATGATGTCTGACGTCGGATAACATCTTTTCAGGAGGAATAATCACAGTTACTAACTCCGTACCCATTCCTCTCATCTTAGAAACTTCTTCCAGAGTCTTCCGTGTACGAAGTTTCCGTTTTTGCATCTCCAAGTCTTCGGACATAGGCTACCCTTGTACATGGGCAAAGAGGCGGGCATTTCAACCCTTCATCCTCAACATAGCCTAGACATTGATAGAGAAGTAGTGTCTCGGTTCACCTAATGGCCATGATTGTGATAGCGATTGGAGGTAGTTTATTACGTCCAGAAGTAGAACAAAAACATGTCTGGTTGGGTGATCTTATCAAGATTGTCAGAGAACAGGTGGCGTCCGGTAACAGACTAGGGTTAGTTATCGGAGGAGGTGCTCCAGCTAGAGAAGGAATATCGTTAGCGAAACCTCTGATTGATGATGACTACCACTTGGACAAGATCGGCATTGCAGCAACGAGACTAAATGCAACAATCATTCGAGAAGCATTTACCGAGGCAGGGATTTCTGTTTCAGGCATTATACCTAACAGTGTGAATGAAGCCACACAACTACTGGAAGAAAGACCTGTTGTCGTAATGGGAGGTACTGAACCAGGACATACTACTGATGCAGTCGCCGTTAGATTAGCAATAGCAGTGAATGCAATCAAATGTATAATCGCAACCAATGTTGAGAAAGTATTTTCAGAAGACCCAAGAAAAAATCCGAATGCCGAATCATTTGATAACCTCAGTCATGATGAACTACAACTTATAGTAGGTCCCGCAGAGCATAATGAAGCAGGAAAATCTAGTGTAGTAGACCCTATTGCTGTCTACGAGGCAAGTAAAAAAAATCTAGAACTCAACATTATAGACGGAAGAAAAATTGATAGAATCAAAAATACTATTCAGGGTTTAGACTTTTTAGGCACAAGAATTTTCTCCGAGGTGATAAAATGAGCAGAACCGAAAAAATTGCCAAAATGGCTACCACCTCTGCTGAACAAGCAAGACAAAGTTCAGTTTCTTCATCTAAAAGAAAAAAGGCGAAAAGAGGTGTCACATTTGATGCCCACAAACATTGTATTGAGTGTTCGATTCCAATACCATTGAACAATGAGTCCCCAATTTGTGATGACAAAGGTTGCAAAATTAATCAAGATAAGAAAGAAAGATCAAGAAAAAGACTTTCTATGTTGCTTTATCTAGGCGTTGCTATTTTTATTATACCTGTGATATTACAACTCGTAGGGGCGTTAAGTTAAATTGAGAGATTTATACAAGTGATAGTTATGATGGTTAGGATACTCTCAATACTTCCCGGGTTCGTAGGGGTATTGTGTGTAATTCTACTACTTGGAAGCCTTACGGGAATCAATCTACCAGAGGAAAGTAGTGCAATAGATATGGTTCCATGTGAATTTGAAGATCCCGAACTTTGCCTAATTGCGATGACTGGTGACGACATCTCTCCTCCGTTAATATTTGGAATTCTTAATATTGATTTACAGATTACCTGGCAAAAAGCCGATGATGCTTGGTTTGCAGTTGTAGATAGCGAGGCAGCAATCGTCTGCCCCCCTAACGAAGATACCTTACTTACTGACTGCACTGTAAAAGATGTTGAAGACTATATAATAGTTGGAGGTTCTGATGAAACTGATGGTGAGATTAACTGGAATATCAAGACTGAGGATTATAGAATTATATCCGGTGGAAGAGAGGGAGCTGATATAGGAGACCAACAAATACTTAGAACAAATGTCGAAATAACTCTTAACTGGTTTGTGGAATTAAGTTTAGCATTGGTGTCATTGACATTATTTTTGGGGGCTGGGGAAATGGCTTTCCCAATAAAGAAATTGTTTCAAAAATTTAAAGATAGTTGAGTGAATAAAGCATCGAGTAATTGAATAACTTTGTCTGGTTCGGATAATCATGAAAGAAAAATGTTCCAACTGTGGAACTCAGATTGATATCAGTGGGTTGCAGAAATCTTACGGAGGACATGATCTATATTGTAAGACCTGTGGACACACTTGGCATATCAACTAGTTATCCATTTCTCTTCTTCTTTCGATTTCATATTTAGTCCCCAAAGGTTCTAACGATTTATCCTCTATATGCCAATTTTCGGGTAATATTAACGGGTTGGTGATTTTATCTGCACCAATTATCTCAATAATTAATTCCTTCAATTCATCTATTCCATCCCCATTGATTGTTGAAATTAGATGTTCAGCATCCTCTGGCACATTCCGGAGAATATCGGATTTTGAATGTACAACTAGGATTGGCCTTTCAGTTACCAAAGATTCAATTTCTTCGAGAAGATTTGACTGTTCTTCTAATGATGTACCCCCTGATTCACTGGCATCAATTAAAACAATCAAAATATCCCCTATATTTTCTAATGCAGCAATGGCTTGCATCTCTATCAAATTTCTCTCTTCCATTGGCCTATCCAAGAGTCCAGGGGTATCGACCATTTGGTATGAGCGTCTCCTATGGGAAAAATGTCCAAGATGCAATTGTTTAGTAGTAAATGGATATGATGCAACCTCGGGTTCACCCGAAGAAAGAGCGCCAATAAGAGCGGATTTACCCACATTAGGAGAGCCAGCAACAACAATCACAGGTTCACTGGAATCAACGGATGGAAGCTTTCTAAGTATTTCTCTGGCCTCGCCTAGCCATAATATTTGAGGCGATATTTGATGAACTATCGAAGAGATTCTTCCGTAGGCATGACGCCTAGCTTCATGAAAACTTTCAATGTCTCTTAGACGAAGAATTTTTGATTCAGATTCACCAGAGATTTTCCTTACTCTTTCTGCAGCCCACTGAATTGCACCAAGACTCCTTTTGTAGTCGTCATTACCAACGGCTGCGTCTATCAAAGCTCGGTCAAAATCAGATAAGGCGTTTAGACTTGGCCATTTATCTACCCAGCCCCTCAAAGTAGAATCTATTGTATCCGATGCAGATTGTATCATCCTCACCATCTGCTTTCGAACCCTGTGGTATTTATCTGGATCTTCGACTAAATTTGACTGTTTGGATGCTTTTTTGAAGGCTTTATCTAGTATTTCTTGAGGGTAAAGTACTGTCGGAATACTTCTCCATTGTGGCATTGCCATGGTCTCACCCAGACTTAGCGCCTATACCATCCCACTTCAAATAAGCAGTCATAAGAGATTTTTTTGTTATAATCTTGGAACCCGTTGACTTTTCTATGACATAGTTGACGGAGGCACATGGGAAAGGATGTGAGCGGGAGAGACATGGGCGATTTACCTGAATGGGCTACAAGAATCCATCGAGATTATGGAGAACCAGAATTATCAGATCTTCAAGATATATTTCTAGGACCGTTAATCAAAAGAAAATCCGGATTAAGGAAAGATGATTTGGTCGAAATTTTACTAGATTCAAGAGCTTTACCTCAAAATTCTGATCCTTACGTTAAAGGAATGTTAGTAGGAACTTCAAGAAATGTAATTGAAATATGGGACGAAAACGGCGATTTCCGCTCCATTGCGAGAGATATTATTGTACAATTAAGATTAATAACGCATCTTAGAAAACCATATATTGAAGACAAAGAATTACTTACGTTTGAAAAAGAAGAAATCAGGCGCCGCTCGAATCTAATTGAACAGGCAGAAAGGCAAGTCGAGGGAAGGGAAGACAATCACGTGTGGGATTAATATGAAAGAAGAAACAAAATTATCGTCAAAAACCTGCATACCATGTCAAGGTGGAGTGCCCCCGATGACTGAAGAAGAAAACAGAGCGATGATTGTTAATTTGGAACCTGATTGGGAAATAATTGACAATCATCATTTACAAAGAGAATGGAAATTTGATAATTTTAAGCAGGCTCTTAGATTCACGAATCTAGCCGGAGAAATATGTGAAGAACAAAATCATCATGCTGACTTCGAATTAGGTTGGGGTAGAGTAAAGGTGAAGATTTTTACCCATAAAATAGATGGATTAGTTGAAGCAGATTTTATTCTTGCTGCGAAATTTGATTGTTTGGATTAGGAATATACATGGATACCATACAAGAAATTCTGAACACCAGAAGGAGTATTTATCAATTCACCAATCAAAATGTGGAATTATCCGATTTAGAGATGGCGTTTGAAGCGGCGAGTAATGCACCGTGTCACAAACATACACACCCATGGAATTACTATGTACTCGGTCAAGAGACAAGGAAAAAATTAATTCCGGCTATAAAATCACTTTCCAGAGAAAAAGCCAGATTAAAAAAAGAAGAAAAAATATACTCAGAAAAAAGAGCAATTTCAAAAATTATAGATATACCGGTTATCATAGTAGTAACTACAAAACTCAGTCAAGAGGATGCATTCAGAGAAGAGGAAGATTACGCAGCTACTGTTTGCTCTTTACACAACCTTGTTCTTTCACTTTGGGGGAAAGGTATAGGTTCTCAGTGGAGTACAGGAAGTATTACCAGACATCCACTTACTTATTCTACCTTAAAAATAGATAATAAGAATGAAAAAATAATCGGTTTTCTTAAGGTAGGCTACCCAAAGGAAATACCTAAGATACAAAAAAAGAAAACTTCAGAAATCAGAAAATTTCTACCATAAAACGGTGTTAAGATGAAAAAAGTGGTTTACACAAGAATTGGAGGGCCCGATTCAATTGAAATAATTGATGAAGAATTAGAGAAAACTGGAAGGGAACAGGTCAAAGTAAGAGTATACAAAGCAGGAATTAATTTTGCCGACCTGATGATGCGGCAGGGACTTTATGGGAGTAACCCCGATTTTCCATTCACTCCTGGATACGAGGTTTCGGGAATTATCACAGATGTTGGAGAAGATGTAAAAGATTTATCGATCGGAGAGAGAGTGATTGCAATGACAGGCTTTGGAGGATATTCAGAAGAGGTGGTTGTTCATTTCAACAGAATCATAAAGATTCCAGAAAATATGAGTTTTGATCAAGCGGCAGCTATGCCAGTTACATACGGTACCGCCTATCATATGCTGGTTCATTTAGGGGGAATAAAAAAAGGAGATACTGTACTAATCCATCATGCTGCTGGAGGCGTTGGAACCGCAGCAGCACAAATTTGTAACTCATTTGGGGCGAAATTAGTGATTGGGACTGCCTCCAAGTCAAAAAAAGAATTTGTTGAATCATTAGGTATGGTTTTTGTTGATAAAGAAAGGGAAGACTTTGTTAAAATTTGTAAAGACCTAACAGGTGGCAAAGGAGTTCATCAGGCAATAGACCCGGTAGCAGGAAAACATCTGAAAAAATCCTATGAGTCATTAAGAAATGGAGGGAAATTGCATTGCTTCGGAGCTTCTTCTGCAGTTCCTAAAGAAAAAAGATCGATTGCAGCAGCCATAAGAATGTGGATAAATACTCCAAAATTTAATCCTATGAAGATGATGAATTCAAATAAGGCAATTTTTGGAGTTCATATGGGAAGAATGGATGACGAAGAAATATTCAAGAATCATCTTGCCGAGTTGGGGTTACTACTAGAAAAAGGAGATATAAATCCAATAATTGATTCTGTTTGGAGGTTTGAGAAAGTCGCTGAAGCACAAAAACACATGCATAACAGAAGAAATAAAGGGAAAGTCCTACTTGACTTTTCCCCGGAATAATAGATCAAGAATCCGCAACGATTCTGCCATTAAATGTCAGTTCATGGTTTGGTATCATTTGCTCACCCCATGACGCCATTACCTTCTCACCAACTTTTTCGTAAGCAGGTGAATTAACCACTGCGTCTAGAACATCTTGGCTAGGCCAGTATGAAACGGCAATAATTCTATCAAAATCTTCAGCTAGGGTAGTACGCAAGCATCCATTTTCCATAGCTAAATTCAAGAAATTCCTCCAGCCATCAATTTGTTCATCGGTTAAATCTAAATTCGTCTCCTTGGACACTACCCAAACCCTCATTATCATATAATTGGATAAGAACATATGATTAAAATTATTTCTCCAATATAATCTCTAAAGTTTGACGGGTCTAGTGGCTCCACATGCTTGACATTTGAGTAAAGTAGTTCTCTCTTCTTTGATGAAACGAGTATCAGGTGCTCTGCATTGTCCACACAGAATGTAAGATTTCACATATGAAACGATTTTTTCTTTGATTCTCTTTGGAGGGACTCGCCCCTTGAATAATACTCGAACCTGTTCCCGAGTACCAGAGGTTCCCAGTTCATTAATCAAAAATTGGTAAACGTGATTAGCATCTCTATCCATTGCATCAACTATCGAGGCAAAATTTCTAAGAATTGTTTGATTTCCTTCGATTAATATCTCTGGTTCGGGCATTGTCCACCTAGATCTTTCACTGATATTCTTCGGAATCCGCTCTCGCGCTCTCTCCAACAATGATTCATACTCGAAGTCGACCATTACCACTCCGAGAAGACTACCCCTTTTCACCCCACCGACTGGGAAACCATAGTGATAAGCGTAAAATGCCTCATTCGTTGGGGTATATCATGGACGAAGTGATTCAAGTCAAAGTCGCAAGAACCCATGGTGATGCATTATTACCGACTAAAGGGAGTGCGCATGCTGCTGGATGGGATTTATACTCCTTAGAAGATACAACTGTAAAACGTAGAAGCAGCACGATGGTAAGGACAGGACTGCATGTAGCAATTCCACAAGGTTACGAAGGACAAGTAAGAGCCCGTTCCTCTCTCGGAAAGAAAGGATTGATTTTACCGCATAGCATCGGAACAATTGACGCAGATTACAGGGGAGAATTATTTGTTCTGATGACATGGATAGGAGAGGGAGATTCTTACATGATTAAGAAAAATGAAAGAATTGCACAGTTACTGATTACTCCAATTCCTAAATCTGAATTCATAGAGGTGAAAATTGAGAATCTTGGAGAAACCGAACGTGGAGAGGGTGGTTTTGGTTCTACTGGAAGATTTTAAGTCAGAAATACGGGTAAAATAGATAGTTTCCATCCGATGGCTTGATACAGGACGGGATTCTAGGGTAATTTAATGCCACTTAGCGTAGACGAGCTTAGAGCCAAAGTTAAACAACACCGAAACAACGGTTTGAACACACAACAGATAGCTGACGAGTTATCCCTATCCCAAACTACAATTCAATGGTTATCTACCGAAGAATACTCCAATAATACAACAACCGAGGATAGACCGACCGATGTCCAGGTAGGATGGAGGTCAGTAGCTGTCAAGGCCAGCCGAATTGAAGCCATCTCATACATTTTTGCTGATATCATCGAGGAAGAAATCGGTGATGAAATTGACGCAATAGTAGGAATAAGTATCAATGGAATACCTTTCGCCCAAGCAATTGCTGGACAATTAGATTTGGACTTGGCAGTAAGTCGTTCCATCAGTGAAGATGAAGGAGCCCATGTTTCGGAAATCTTTGCTTCAGTATCGGGGAAACAGGTTGTCGTGGTTGATGACGTCGTTTCGTCAGGAACCACTTTGAAGAAGACGATTAAGAACCTTAGAAATGCAGGTGCTGAAGTGAAACTATGTCTAGTATTAGCAAATAAATCAGAAGCTAATGCATTAGAAGGAGTACCTCTGAGGGGTCTTGTAAGAGTAGTCACTGTATGAGGCAGGAATATGCATTGGGCTGATCATACCGCAATGCGTCTATCGGAAAAGTATGACTCACAGGTTATAGCTTCCGGAATCACTCCCTCAGGAGAATTTCACATAGGTCATCTAAGAGAAATATTGACTGCCGAAATGATTCACAGAGCTTGTCTAGACGCAGGTATAAAATCTCAATACATTTTTATCGTTGATTCGATGGATCCACTAAGAAGAGTCTATGATTTTCTTTCCGATGAATATGAAAAATTTATAGGTTTTCCTCTAGCTAATATACCTGCACCCAATCCTGACGGGACTCCGAACTACGAAGGCGGAGACTATGCTTCACACTTTCTAAATCCGTTTCTCGATGCATTAAAACAGATCGGAGTAAATCCTAAAGTTGTCATGAATCATGAAACTTATATGAGTGGAGAATTTGCCCAAAAAATAGATCTAGCAATAAAAAATAAAGAAGAAATATGTAAGGTAATAGAAGAAATTTCAGGAAGAGAATTACCCAACGGATGGTATCCATACAATCCAATAGGAAGTGATGGAAGTATGGATGGTGTTGTTGTAACAGGATATGACAAACCCTTCGTCTACTGGACAGACAACAAGGGGATAAATGGAAAATCAGACATCAGAAAGGCGGAAGGAAAAATGCCTTGGAGGGTTGATTGGGCAGCGAAATGGGGAGTTCATGGGATTACTTGTGAGCCTGCAGGTAAAGATCACGGGGCTGCAGGAGGGAGTTTTGATACTGGAATTCCTATATGTAGAATACTCGGTAGTGAACCACCAGGAAAAATGGTATATGAGTGGATACAACTCAAAGGTTCAGGCCCTATGTCAAGTTCAGCTGGAAATACAATTGGCCCTGTTGAAGCGTTAAATTTAGTCCCACCAGAAATATTGAGGTACGTAATTGCCAGAACTAAAATTAAGAAACATATTGATTTTGACACAGGCCCATCCCTTTTTGAAACAGCGGATGAATATGAAAGGTTAGTTTCTAATCCTCCAGAAGATAATGAGTTATCGAAGAAGAAAAAGGTTGCAAGAGATACAGCACTCGGTGCATTGAGATTGAGTCAGATCAAAAGAGGAGACAATCCTTCTCTATCAACCGCAGGAGTTTCTTTTAGGCATTTAGCTATGTTAGCACAGATAAAATCTGATGACAAGGATATTTGGGAATCATTAAATAGAAGTCAACACCTTGTCGGGAAACCTAATCAAGTTCTAAAAAACAGACTTTCTAGAATGAGGAATTGGATTGAAAGTCAACATTTTCCTGAGAACGCTAGGATAGAAATACAAAAATCTATCAGTGAAGAAAATATGAAAAGATTAACCAACAAGCAGATACATTTCCTGCACGAATTATCATCTAGGTTGGAAATTATTGAATGGTCTGAAGAAGCAATAACTGAAATTATTAGGATGACCTCTTCTAACCTTGACATGAACAGGAGAGAAGCATATATTGCTATATACATTCTAATCTTAGGTACTGATTATGGCCCTAGAATTGCTTCAATAATGAATGAAATTGGAAAATTGCGTACTATGAGTATATTTTCAAAATCCTTTCAATAGTTCGGTGAATATTTCTGAGGCAGGACCTTCTGACCTAGAAGCTAATCTTCTCACAATCAACTCTGGTGTAGATTTAGCAATGTGATTTCTTTTTGGGTTTCTATCAACTATCAGGTCCATATTTTCATCTAATCCCTGTGCTTCAATCCCATCTATTCTCACATCTCCACCCATAACTTGTGAAATAGAACCACCGATGTGAGTCACTAACAAGATATTTGTATCATGATTATATTTCGAAGATTTAAGTAAACCACCAAGTATTAACGAAGCGGCTCCTGGTTCAGTAATTGCTTCTAATTCATCTGCTAAGATAACTTTCCTTTCACTCGATACTAGCACTTCTGCTAATTTCCTCAATGTCCTCTCTAAGGCTCCTGCAGACTGTGTACCAGATACCTTAGCAAGAATATGTAATTCATCAAGAAGACCGACTTTTGCATAAGACGCAGGGACGGGAAGTCCAGAATGAGATAGGAGAATTACGGATGCGAGAGTTTCAAGTAATGTTGTTTTCCCACCGGAGTTAGCACCTGAAAGTAGTGCAATCCTTTCTTTCTGAGTTTCAGGTGAAACTTCTCCAATCCCGTAAGTTACCGCATCGGGTTTACAATTAAGCAGTAAATGGCGACCATCTTTCATCCATACTCCGGGATTATTAACGCATATCTCCGCCATCGTACACCGATTAGAAATACCCCAATTCCCTACACCTAACCACATATCTATTTCAATAAATTTAGAGATTGCTTCCCGAGACTTTTTCATTATCTTGACCGTTGAACTTGCAATAGCAACCTCACCTAAACTTCTTTCTGTTTTGATCGCTTTTTCGATTTTTTCGTCAATAATTTCCAATGTTTCTTTGTTGATTACGCAGGGATATTCACTTGAAAATATCTCATTGGGAAGTTCAACCTCTATATTTCCGAGATACGAGTGAAGTTTCCTTTTTCCTTCTTGTAAAGCAAACTCAATGGTATCTGAAATAGTGCTCTTTAGCTTTCTTTCAAGTCCGGAAATATCTGAGTAGTACGAGAGAACCTCGTCTCCATCAAAGGATAATTTGGATTGAGAGGTCCCAGAAACAATCGCATCGTTAACTGAATCCTCTATTGATTTAGCTTGATTCCATAAATTGTCACGTATCTTTTCTAGACTCTCTAAATGTGAAGATTCGTTATCCAAAGATTGTAATAATAATTTCAATTCTCCAAATCCTTCTAAGTGTTCATTAATCGTCTGACCAATTATATTTATTGGCCATACTTTATCATGTAAATCGGCTAAAATTGAAAGATTTTTTGAATTAATTTTTAGCCATTTTAATGGCAATTCAGGAACTAAATCATATACTGTATCACTTGCGTCTCCTAAAATCCATCCAGAAGGTAACTTTTCAGGACCTCCTCTACCAATCCATGTAACCTTATTTAATCCAAGATAATCTTTCCATGTCTCATTTTGGGATCGAACTAATATTCGACATTTTTTTTCCATATGTTTTAATTTTTCTAACTCAGAGGTATTTGGCACAACTATCACTCTGTCTGCTCTAAAAGTAGGTTCTTTTGTATAACTTAGACCCGAAACAGATTCTTTCCATAACTCGTATGATGAACGACTTTCATTTATGAATTTCATTGAATTTACTGACCACTTCCTTCTTGATTCTATATCTTTAGAATTACTACGAGTTAAAGGTTTCAAGATAGAAAGCCTTTCTTTAGCTGCTTTCGTAATGACGTAATCTGTGATGTTATTTATCAAATCGTTTTGAAGTTTTCTTCCTTCATCAGTGGTTGTAATTTCGCCCGAATTATTGTTTGCTAAATTTATTAATTTAACTGCTCTTTGAGGAGATATTCCTTCAATTCCAGATAGGGCGCTCACATCTCCATCTCGAATCACACGTTCTACATCTGCGACAGAACCTATTTCGAATATTAATTTCTCAGCTAAAGAATTGCCAACTCCTGGTATTTCTGTTAACTTCAGCATAAACTTCTTCGATAATTCTAGGTAATTAAGGAAATCGCTTTGATTCTACCGAAGGGGCGGATTCTACAAAGTACCGATATTCAGGAGACGAGGCTCAGGTATGCCATCCATTGCTTCTGCTATGGCAAGAATTTCCATCCTTGCACCCGCCATAGTGGTAACAAACGGGATATTAAGTTCGACCGCTAACCTTCTCATCATATTCCCATCAAGGACAGCCCCTCCTGTGTTACTAGGTGTATTGATAATAAGTTGAATTTTTCCTTGACGCATCAAGTCTAGTGCATCAGGAGTCTGTCCTTCTGTTATTCTATAACATGTTTCGACTTGTAACCCTCCTTTATCCCGAAGAAAACTTGCTGTCCCTCTAGTTGCATATATTTTAAAGCCCAACTCAATCAATGATTTAGCTTGATCAATAATCGAATCTTTGTCAGCATCTTTCACAGTAATGTAAACACCTCCCTCGGTCGGTACAGGAGATTCTGTTGCGAGTCGGGCTTTCAAATAAGCTGCCGATGCTCTTTCATGGCTTCCCATGACTTCTCCGGTAGATTTCATTTCAGGCCCGGGCGCTGGATCAAGTCCTCTGAGTTTTATGAAAGGAAATACTGGTGCTTTAACGCATACAGCTTCTTCCTGAGGTTCGGGAATATTTAATTCGGACAATTTCTCACCCAATGCTACCATGGCTGCGATTCTAGCCAAAGGCACTCCAGTGGCTTTAGCAACAAATGGGAAGGTTCGAGAACCCCTTGGATTAACTTCTAAAACGTATAAAATTTCACCCCTTATCGCAAACTGAATATTGTAACAACCCACTATTCCAAGCTCTAAACCGATTTTTCGTGTCCATTCGTCGACTTGATTTAAGACATTTTCAGATACATTTTGTGGAGGTATAAAGCATGTTGAATCACCAGAATGAATGCCAGCTTCTTCAAGATGTTCCATTATTGCTCCCACTAATACATCTTTTCCATCTGAGACTGCATCAACATCTAGTTCAATTGCGTTTCCAAGGTACTCATCTACCAATAGAGGACGCTCTGGAGAAAGGAAAGCATCCTGCATGTAAGATTCTAATTGTCTATTTGAAGAAAGTATTTCCATCCCTCTCCCGCCAAGAACATAAGATGGCCTGATTAGTACAGGGTAACCTATCTCTCTTACTGCTTCACGTACTTGATCAGGGTTGGAAGCAGTCATGCCATTCGGCATCCTCAGGTTATTTCTTTGAGCGAATAACTCGAATCTCTCTCTATCACTCGCCTCATCAACGGCTTCAGGAGTTGTACCTTCCATAGTAATGTCGAGCCCCATCGAACTTAGATGAGGCAAGTTTTCTGCCAGCGGAAGAGCAAGATTAATCGCAGTCTGACCTCCAAACTGTAGCAAAATTCCGTGCGCGTCTTCACGGAGTAAAATCTCACTGACTGACTCTAATGTTAGTGGATCAAAGTATAGCCTGTCACTGGTATCGAAATCTGTAGAAACAGTCTCGGGATTATTGTTAATTATCACGGCTTCATGTCCTAAATCTTGTATTGCACCAACAGCGTGAACACACCCATAATCAAATTCTATTCCTTGCCCGATACGAATAGGTCCAGAACCTATTACCACTATTCTTTGTTTCTTACTTTTGTTAAGATTTGGAACATAATCTATCCCAATAGAGTTTGTTCCACACTCATAAGTAGTGTAATAATACGGAGTTACAGCAGCAAATTCAGCAGCACATGAATCAACCATTCTGAATCTCGGATGAATGCTGAGTTCGTGTCTACGAGAAGTAACTGCAAACTCGTCTTTTCCTTTTGTTAGTTGTTTGAATCCTTCTACTGGAAACCCAGAAAGCGCATCTGCTATATGTAAGTCAGTAAAGCCGCATCCTTTCCAGTAACGCATTTCTTCAGCGTTTATCTCAGATGGAGTCATTCCCAATTCTCCAGCAGCTCTAATTTCTGTTTCAACCGCTGCCATTTTTTCAAATCGGTGTAAAAACCAACGGGTAACTCCTCCGGTTAAATCACGAACATCTTCGATAGAGTAACCTCTTCTGAATGCTTCAAAAAGAGCACCCATTCTTCGATCCGTTGGAATTCTCAACCAATCTACCAACATTGCTTCAGGTAAAGGCTGCGAAGCTCGCTCATCCATTGTTTCCCCACCTGATGCGTCAGCTAGAGTCAAAGGTCTGGGGTGTGGTTGTCCATACTCTAAACTAGCCCATGCTTTGAGGAATGCTTCCTCGAAACATCTGCCTATTGCCATAACTTCACCGGTAGATTTCATTGAAGTACCAATTGTTCTATCAGCAGTTCTAAATTTATCAAACGGCCAACGTGGTATTTTCACAACGCAGTAATCCAAAGTAGGCTCGAAAGCTGCAGTTGTTCCTTCACCTGTAATGGGATTCGGAAGCTCGTCAAGAGTGTACCCAACGGCAATCAAAGCGGCCATCCGCGCAATAGGATAACCTGTTGCTTTAGATGCTAAAGCAGAAGAGCGTGAAACCCTTGGATTTACTTCAATTACTCGGTAATCACCATTATTTTGATCTACTGCGAATTGAACATTACAACCTCCCTTGATATTCAATCTGCGAATTAACTTCAGTGCGGCATTTCTTAGTTTCTGATGGTCTCTATCTGAAAGAGTTTGTTGAGGTGCAACAACTACTGATTCTCCAGTGTGAACACCCATGGGATCCAAGTTTTCCATTGTACAGACAATTATGGCATTATCTGCATCATCTCTCATAACTTCATATTCGTGTTCTTGCCATCCCAAAATACTCACTTCAATTAATACTTGACCAATCGCAGAATGTAGTATTCCTTGGCTTGCTATTTCGACCAATTCCCCCATGTTAAATGCAGTACCTCCACCTAAGCCGCCCAAGGTAAAGGCGGGTCTAATCAAAAGAGGGAACACTCCTAATTTGTTTGCTGCATTGATAACTTCCTCAATGGAATCACATGCGATTGCTTTACAAACAGGAAGATCGATTTCTTCGCATACTTTCTTGAATAAGTCTCTATCTTCTGCTTCGTCTATAGATGCGAGGTTACAGCCAATTAACTCTACTCCTAATTCATCTAAAGAACCATCATGAGCTAAAGCCATAGCTATGTTCAAGGCGGTTTGCCCACCCATACCCGCCAATATAGCATCTGGTTTTTCTATTTCCAGAATGCGTTTTACTACCTCAGGTAGTAATGGTTCAATGTATATTCTATCGGCCATTTCTGGATCATTTTGTATTGTTGCAGGGTTAGAATTTATTAGAATAACTTCGTATCCATCATCTCTTAGAGCCCTACAAGCCTGGGAACCAGAGAAGTCAAATTCTGCTGCTTGACCTATCCTTATTGGCCCACTGCCGAGAATAACAATTCTTTCAAGGTCATCTCTTCTAGGCACTAATTATCACCCCTAATTAATCTAGCAATTTTACTTGTTGGGATCTTGTTATTTACGATTTCAGAGAATCGATCAAATAAGGGCGCAGCATCTAATGGACCTGGGCGAGCTTCTGGGTGGAATTGTACGGTGAAAGAGGATTTGCCAATCAAATCTAGACCTTCTACAGTTCCATCATTGGCATTAATATATCTGACTTTGAAATCTGCACCAAGTACATTGGGGCCTTTTTCAGAGCAAACACCACTGGGGTGAGGAGCGAGCATTCCTTTCTGTGGGTCTTCTACCGCAAAACCATGATTTTGACTCGTTATGTAAACTCTCTTGCTTTCCAAATCCATTACGGGCTGGTTCGCTCCTCGGTGCCCATATCTTAATTTGTAAGTCCTAAGACCTGCTGCTAAACCCATTAATTGATGTCCGAGGCAAATGCCCATCACCGGGAAGTCTGCTCTGACCGCGGAAGCCAGTGTCTCTCTTGCTATTGTGGCCGAGCCGGGATGGGCAGGATCGCCTGGACCATTTGAGGAGAAAAAAGCGTCCGGAGACCACTTCTCAATGATTTCGTTATAATTCATATTGGCGGGACACCAAACAACTTCAAACCTAGAACATAATTCTCTTAAAATATTAAATTTTATGCCACAGTCTATTGCCGCTAATCTAGGAAGAGGATTACCATCTACATCCTTGGCACCTTCATTCAAGATTCGTGAATCTGAACAAGTTACTTCCGCTACCAAATCTGAGAGATCCGGCGGAGATAGGTTTTCTAGAATTTCGGTTAATTCCTGTTCCTTCTCTAATGGGCCAAATACACATAAAACAGTACCGTGTTCTCTAACTCTCCTTGTCAATGCTCTAGTGTCAATTCCTTCTATACCGGGCACACCGTGAGACAATAGGAAATCATGCACACTGCCAATTGAATCGCGGTGATCTGGTATTTTCATTAACTCTCTACAAACAACTCCTCTAGGCCAGATGGAGGAAGACTCAGAGCCGCAGGCATGAATTCCATAATTACCAAGAAGAGGCCATGTGAATGTCAAAACTTGCCCAGCAAATGATGGATCTGTCAGACTCTCTTGATATCCACACATTCCTGTCGTGAAAACTAGTTCACCCATAGCAATAGTTTCCGCACCGAACAATTGACCTGTGTAACGAGTACCATCTGCTAAAATCAGAACTCCAGGTTCTAAACTAGGGGGCTGTAATTTTTTAGAATCTATCAGAATATCAGCAGCGTCAATAAATGTTGGAGGTTTTTTAACACCAAAAATATCTGCACCCGGAGTGAATCCTCTACCCGGTGTCGACCCCGACATCACCGATACTCCCGGAACACGATTATTAATCATTGACTTCAAGAAATCAGATTTTAATTATGAATAGTTATTCTTCTTCAGAAACAATCACTTGCTTTCTTTTTCCGTTCGGCACTATTTTTATTTCTCCACCAGAAAAATAATTCTCCTCATCTATCGTACCCATCAAAGATTCGAGAAATATTGCTAGCGCCGCAACCTCTGAATGGGGTTGATTGCCAATAGAGATATTGTGATCAGCTAAACGAAAAACCTCACCGGGAACTTTGGTCCCACCAACTACGATTAATATGGGCCTTGATAAATCAATTTTTGGTAATTCTTTTTTCCAAGTTTCACCGTACATGGTTAAGTGAATTATGGAACCAGGTAAATCATTTCCTTTTTTTCGGGAAAAATCCCTTAAAAACCTCAGAGGTCTAGGTTCGTAGGCACATTTGAATTTACCTCCAAATCTTTTGGTAACGGATTTCCAAGTTTCTAACGCTGAGGAATCCTCATCTCCAGCAAGAAGAATTTCATTAGCTCCGAATGCTCTTGCAGTCAAACCTAAATGTGAGGTAATACGTTTATCTCTATCACGCCTATGGCCTAATCTCAAAACGCTAACATGTGGAACTTTGTCACCGCTCACAACGTCTATGCGAGAGGAACTTCTTCATCAGTATGACCCTCGTGAATATTTTGTTCAGTTGCCGAGAAAATATCAATATCATTTGATAATAACCAAGTCCTCACCCATTGAAGTAGCAATGCCTCAAAGAAGAATCTTGTCGCAAAATGAAGCAAAAGTGCGAGTAATGAAAGCCTCCCACTAGCGAAAAGAGCATTTTGAATGTCCATTTCACCAGTGCCCAGAATTAAGTTTCCAAAGGGCTCAAGAATATAGAACGCGCCGAGAATGACCAAAATACCTGCTATGTTGGAAAGTACAGCGTTTCCCCTCTCCCTTCCTATTGACATTACCAGAGTTGCGAATAGAGCTATGCTGGGAACAATTAGACTTAATTCTGCGAACTCGAAACCTCCCAGTTGGGAAATTGGTATAGCTGAATCACCAAGTCTATCGGCTCCTTTCTCTACAGAAATCCACCAAAGAAGGATTGCCATAATGAGCATAGCGCCAGAAATTCTACCTCTCTGGAATATCATGTCCCTAATTTCATGCCTATTTTGAGGTTGGAGTCGCTGTATGATTGACTCCATCATCTCTAATGAAGATTGATTCATTGAATCATCGGTTGAGACGTTTGAAATTGATGAATTGACGGCAGATAAACCGTCATTTATTGTATCGTCCCCTATAACCATCGTTGGATTGCCACTACATCACATCATAAAGGATTGGTAGAATCGAGGCCTCAACATGCCTGACTGGAGACCCTTGATAGTTCGCCGAGGAGATGGTTTTCCAAAGGTAATGGGCGTGCTAAATGTCACTCCAGACTCTTTTTTCGAAGATTCTAGAGTATACAACATAGCTGAAACCATAAACGCCGCCGACGATATGGTTGGAAATGGAGCAGATTGGTTAGACGTTGGAGGAGAATCTACTAGACCCGGTGCTGAATCTGTTACAGAAGTTGAAGAAATCTCAAGAGTTATCCCAGTAATTAAGGAACTAAGGAAGAGGTTTCCAAAAATTGGAATTTCAGTAGACACAAGAAGAGCAAAGGTCGCTGAATTATCCTTGGAAGAAGGAGCAGATATGATTAACGATGTTTCAGCGCTTGGTGACAAAGACATGTTAAGTGTGATAAAACAGAGCAACTGTTACGTTTGTCTAATGCATATGAAAGGACTGCCCGCAAACATGCAAAATAATCCCCAATACGATGATGTAATAATGGAAGTTAAGGATATGTTGACCAAGAAAGTAAGATTGCTACTTGACAACGGAATCAGCCCTGACAGAATCATTGTTGACCCTGGGATTGGATTTGGTAAGTCATTGGATCACAATCTAACTTTACTAAAATCAGGAAGAGAGATCATACCAATGAAAGATGTAAGCCTGATGTGGGGAGTCAGTAGAAAGAGTATGTTTTCCGATCTTTTAGGAAGAAGCGACCCAAAACAAAGACTGTCTGGGACTTTGGGGATTGCTGCAATGTCGAAAGCAAAGGCCGTAGACATCATCAGAGTCCATGATGTCCGAGAGCATGTGGACTTATTCCGCACGATGGCCGCCATGGAGGATTTTGATGTCAATTAATACCAAGAATATTCTAGATATAGACGAAAATCTTCGCCTTATAGGGACAGCGCATGTAAGCAAAGCCTCTGTGAATTTAGTCAGAGAACAAATCAAAGAATTCAAACCAGATATTATTGCTGTTGAGTTATGTGAATCAAGATTAGCAGCATTAAAAAAACCAGATGGCATTGATAATGAAGATCTTCTAAAAATCATCAGTGAAGGAAGATCGGCGATGATTATCCTCCAATCCGCTTTAGCAGTTCAACAAAGAAAAATGGGCATTAGTTCCGGAGAGAAACCAGGTGCTGAATTAATGGAAGCGATCAATATTGGCGAAGAATTAGAGATTCCTGTTGAATTAATTGATAGAGACGTAGTAATTACTCTAAGAAGAGCTTGGCACAAAATGGGATTTAGAGAAAAAATCAGAGTCATAAGCACGTTATTAGAAGATGATGATGATGATGATTTTGATTTAGACCAATTACTGGAAGATACAGACCTTCTCAGTAGTATGATGGAGGATGTATACAAGATTGCCCCAAATGCTGGGCACGTATTGATAGATGAAAGGGACTTATTCCTAACAGGAAGATTACAACAGATAAGAGGGAAAGGGAAAATATTAGGAATTGTAGGTGCCGGCCATATTTCTGGAATTCAAGAGAATCTTAAGAAACCATCAATAGAGTCCACTTCTAAACTTTCAGAACTTAGAAAGCAACCGAAAAAACCTGTTTGGCCAAAATATTTGATGTTAGCAATACCAATCTTCCTTATTTCTGCAGTAGCTTGGAGCGGAGTCAAAGGAGATTTCAGTACTGTTCGAGATTCTGCAATAATTTGGTTAGCCTTAAATTCGTTACTAACAGGCATTGGTGTCCTAATTGCAAGAGGGCATCCCTTTTCGGTGATAGTAGGTGCATTGGCATCTCCAATTACTTCTCTAAATCCAAGCGTAGCTGCTGGATGGTTTGCGGGATATACACAATTAAAAATGAGCCCACCCACTGGCAAAGATGCTACCGATTTCTTAGAGTTTCCAAGTTTCTACGGCATGTTCTTCAAGAATAAAGTAGGACGAGTAATTATGGTTACATCATTAGGTAATTTAGGCTCAACCGCAGGAACTTTCTTGGCTGCTGGGTTAATTTCTAGTGGTCTAATATAATTAAGGGAGTATATTATGAATAGAGATATCGGAATCATTTGCGCTTTGGCAATAAGCCTGATTGCGTATATCACAAATATAGTCTTAAATTATGTTAATATCAATGTTGGAGCTAGTACCTTGTCTCTAGTTTTGGGAGCGACGCTAGCAATGTTTACGCCTAATTTGGAAAAGGGAGGGAAATGGATGATTAAGTTGGTAATGCCTGTTGCTATAATTCTCCTTGGATTTGGTCTCGATCTAAATTCATTTTTCAAACCTGAAATAGGATATCTTGGCATAATTGTGGTTTTAATTACAGCAATTACCAGTTTTGTGATGTGTTTTTTAATTGGAAAATATATGAAATTAGAACTAGAAACTATTCTAGCATTAGGAACTGGAGGAGCAATCTGTGGAAATAGTGCAGTAATAGCAGTCTCACCTAGTCTTCAATTGAAAGAGGAGAAAGTGGGAATAATACTAGCAATAATCAATTTGTTAGGATTGATTACTTTCCTCACAATCCCTACTCTATCAAGGATCCTTAACTTAACCGAAGAACAAGGTGGTATTTGGGCAGGTTCTGTGATCCATGCAGTTCCGCAAGCGATAGCTGCAGGAGAATCATTAGGTACTGAGGCTATGATAATTGCCACTACAATTAAGTTGTCCAGAGTATCTCTTTTGGTAGTAATAGTTCCATTTTGTACCGTTTTTGCAAATAATAGGGCCAAAGATAAAACACAGCCGTACAAAATAGGCAAAATACCTTATTTTGTCCCAGGTTTTGTCTTAGCAGCTATTTTGTCCGCATCGATTTTACCTCATCAATTAACCACTCATTTAGCAGAGTTAGGAAAAATATTGTTACTTCCTTTGCTTGCATCTGTTGGATTTTTCATAAATAAAGAGAGTATGAAAAGTGCTGGAGGCCCGATACTATTTGTCGGAATAATAACAACAATTTGTATGTTAATTACAAGTTATTTAACTATAGTTATGTTATCGTAAAAATCTAGGAATGAGACTTTATGGAACCAAACATAATTCTGGCATTAACTCTAATCTTTTCTACAGCTGTTATTTTCTCACCCTTAGGTCTGGGCGGAGGCATCATTTTTATGCCTATATTGCATTATATCATGGAATGGGACATAAGAACCTCGATTTTAGGTTCCTTAATTTTGGTTTGGTCAGTCGCCCTAGGAAGTCAATTCGCCCACAAAAAAGGAGGTTATGGAGACATTAGAATAGCCAGAAAGGGAATGATTTTTGGAGTTCTAGGTGCTGTAATTGGGGCGATTTTAGGATTCCTATTTATAGAGTACATCAGCGATATAGTCATAAAAATTATCGCATTAATCATTGTATCATGGATTTGTTATAAAGCTGCATTACGAATAACATCAAAACAAGATATCACCGGAAAGCCGGTAGGTGTAATGAATGGAAGAATTTGGAAAACCGGGATTTTTTTCGGTGGTATGTCTTCAGGACTTCTGGGGATTGGTGGAGGGGGGATATTTGTCACCATGAACAGGAATTATGGTGGCCTTGATAGTAAATCATCCGCTGGTACTGCATTTATGTTGGCAGTTATGGTTGTTCCGACCGCTATAATTTCAAATATTTTAATCGATGGGAGATTAGTTGATTTACTACAAGAAGCTACAATAATTGGAGCCATTGTACCATTATTAGTGATGATACTGTCTTTTACTGGAGCTAAATATGCAATAAAATACTTACCTGTTAAGATAATTACCAGTCTGTTTATACTGATTATTGGCTTAAGTATGTTCAAATATATTCAAGAAATATTAGCAATTCTCATCTAAATCGATTCTATGATCATAGCAATACCCTGACCGCCCCCAATGCAAGCAGTTGCAACTCCATATTTACCCCCACACCTCTTTAATTCATGAGCCAAAGTTAATACCAATCTAGTTCCAGTTGCTGCGAGGGGATGTCCCAACCCTACTGCACCCCCATTTACATTTACTTTCTCAATATCTAATCCTAAATCCTTGATACAAGCCACAGCTTGGCCAGCAAATGCCTCGTTAATTTCCCAACGATCGATATCTTCAATTCCAAGTCCAGCTTTTTCTAGTGCTAAAAGACTGCTTGGAACAGGCCCATATGCCATGATTGCAGGTTCAAGACCAACAATTCCCCAAGAAACTATTCTTGCTAAAGGAGAATCCCCATCCGCAGAGGCCCTTGATGCTGATTTAATCACAACAGCTGCTGCTCCATCCACGACACCACTAGCATTACCTGCTGTCACCAGACTATCAGGGCCGAAAGCAGTTCTTAATTCGGATAAAGACTCGGGTGTGGAATTGAGTACTACATGATCTTCATCTTTGTATGTAATTTCTCCAACAGGCACTATCTCTTGTTCCCAGATACCTTTCTTAATTGAAGAAGCTGTCCTTGAATGGGAAAGTGCAGCAAATTCATCTGTTTCTTTTCTTGTGATGCCTTTTCTCCTACATATCTCGTCAGATGTTTGAGCCATGAAAGAACCACACATCCCATCCAATAGATTGGTAAACAGATAATCTTCCATATCTTTTTCTAAAATTGTTCCTTGTTTTGGCGGCCTAGCTAATTTGTATGTATCCCTCATTCCACGGAGAACGTGCGGAGACTGGGAGAGGTTTTCCATTCCTCCTGAGACTACGGTGGAGGCTTCTCCAAGCATTATCATTTGAGCGCCTGTTACAATGGATTGAACACCAGAACCACAAATTCTTGACAAAGTTAACATTGGAATTTCTTCAGGTATTCCTGCACCTAAACCTGCGTGTCTCGCACCGAAAATCGCTTGATCACATGTCTGTAATGCATAACCCATCACCACATGGTCTACATTTTCAGGAGATGTTTTCGTATACTGTAGAGCCCCTTTAATCGCTATTTCACCCAGTTTAAGTGCACTCACATCCTTCAGGAGGCCGCCAGGAAGGCCATCGCCTCTTTTACCACCCTGCCATTCACAAAAAGGTGTTCTAGCACCACCAATAATCACCACATCTTCTACGGTCATGATACTCCGAGATGTTAGTCATTCATGAGGATGACTATCTAATTACGACAGTCGTTATTCGTTAGTATTGTCTTCTGACAGTGTTCCCAAGTAGTCTGGTAGATCTACGCCCGCCATTCTTGCAACATCATGGATAGGAGGTAGACTTTGGACTAAGCTACTTACAAAATTACTCGTTGCTGAAGAACCATCTGTATTGTTACCACCGTCCCAAACAGTTACCTTGTCGATCTTCATGTTGCGAATAGCTTCAACTTGGGCTGCAACCATATTTTCAATTTTCTCAACCATTAGTAAAGTTGCAGCTGCTTTTGTATCTCCGCCAGCACTTTTTACAAGACCTGCATAACCACTCGCCTTTGCATCCAATACTTTCTGAATACCCGCTGCTTCAGCTTCATATCTTGCGAGAATAGCATCTGCGTCACCTCTAGCTATACGTCTAAGTCGTTCCGCCTCAGCTTCTGCTGAAATCTCAATCTGTTGTTTCTGAATTTCTTCACGTACAATTTCACTTGCCTGTAATCTAGCCTCTTCTTCTTTATAGACAGCTCTTTGAATCGCCGCTTCCGCTTCAGCAGCCGCAACAGCAGCACGCTGTTTCGCTGCAGCCTCAATCTCTGCTAAATCTGCATCTGAATTCTTAACAATCGCCGTTGCAGCATTTTCACCAGATACCGCTAATGCTTCTTGATTACCAACATAAACACGCTGGTCGGCCTCCGCTGTCTTACGTCCTTTTTCCGCCTCTGCTAGGTTCTCAGCGACTTCAATCTCACGCACTCTGTTTGCTTTCGCTGCACCGACTGCTCCATCTCTTTCAGCATTTGCAACATCTATGCGAGCATTCTCAACTGCAGTTGAAGCAGCTTTCTTACCAATGCTTTCAATATAGTCGGACTCATCTGTAATGTCGACTAAGTTAACGTTGATTAGATAGATACCAATTTTCTGTAATTCGGTATCTACGTTTGTTCTTGTCATCTCAAGGAATGTATCTCTATCTTGATTAATTTGCTCAATAGTCAACGAAGCTACAGTAAGACGAAGCTGACCAAAAATAATTTCTTTTGCCATTTCTTCGATTTGTTGGGGGGACAGTTGCAATAATCTCTCGGCAGCATTTGCCATAATTGCTTTCTCGGTACTAATACCTACAGTGAAAGTACTTGGAACATTTATTCTGATATTCTGCATTGAAAGAGCATTTCTTAGATCTATGTTAATCGTTATTGGAGTTAAGGATAAGAAGGAATAATCTTGGATTAAAGGCCAAACTAAGGTTGCACCTCCATGAATAGTACGAGAGGCTCTGCCTCCAGATGTACGACCGTAAACCACCATAATCTTATCTGGTGGGCAACGTTTGTATCTCTGTGCAAAGAAAATTGTCGTTGCCACTAGAACCAAAACTATTGCGAAAATCATTATTGTTGCGTAAGGTGAACCGTCTGCCATTATATCAACTCAACCTTATTGAAGGGGAACTAGGTCAAGAAGTCTTTGCCGACATAATCTAGAAAAAAAACAAATATATTATTTTCTTTTAACAATTAAAGTAGAAGAAACAACATCAATTACTTCTGCAAAATCACCGGTAGCCATCGGCTGCCCATCGTCTGTTTTGGCATTGTAAGTTCTCATAGCACTACCAGATTCAACTTGTATTTGACCTACGCCATCCTCTGGTATTCTCAAATAAATTGTTCCAACGGATCCAATCGCATCGTCCATATCTATTGTCCCATCTGATTGAAGAGCTACAAACAACTGAAATAATTTACCCGTACCATACATCGAGCCGAATCCGGTTATTGAACCTACAACAATAGCTAGAGAGGTTTGATCAGAATCTCCATCCAGGACCCATAAACCTGCAAGACCAAAAAACATCATGAATGCCATTATTCCTTGAAAAGTTAATGCCTTAAATGAAGCATCTGCACCCATCGCATCAAAGTCTGTACCAAATAAACCATCGAATACATCTGCTGTAATTCCTCCTATCATGATTAAGGCGAACCACAGTAAAAAGAGAATTCCTCCAAGTACTGCAGAAGATGCGAAGATTAGTTCTAATCCGCCACCTCCTTCGTAACCAACAAGTGAAAGTAAATCAAGGTCCGCCAAAGATGCCATAAATACTTCTAGAGTAATCTCACATTTCACCTCTTCGGCGGCAATAGGTTAAATTCAATGCTATTTTCGTTGTTTTCTTATTGCCATGTATCTCTCAAGATTGATTATAGGGCCGACAGAAAGACCCGTAATTACCGCTGAAATTATTACATTATCAAATAGGTCATATACAAAAAGGAAAAGAAGCGCGAGTATTAATGGAATAAGGAAGCGACGAAGGAATAAATGGTAACCTCCAAATAGTTCGAATGCAGGATTGTCTATTGCATCATCGAGTAACTCGGGAAAGCCTTTCTTTCCGCTTGACATCTGCCGCACCTATTGATTTGTTAACCAAGATTCGCTAACCAAACAATCATACCAATTAATGTCAAACCAATGGGGACTATATACCAAATTACTCTAGTTACAACTGTATTAGCGTCTTCAAACTCTAATTCACCGTTTTCATTCCTAATTAAGTTGGTTTTCTCCAATTTCGAATATGCACCATCGAACTCTTTCTGATGTTTAGAAAGGAATATCAGGAAATATATCGCCATTACAATTGTACCTCCGCCAGTTCCTTGTAGTAAAACCGCTAGGAATTCCAAAGCTATTGAGTTTCCAATCAAAATCTGAGCAAGCCCCAGCATAACCAAAATCAATGAGTCGATACGCGCCATGTAGTATGTCCGAAGGTGTAATATAAAATCAATCCTTTGCCTGCATTATCTAGATTTTACTACCTCAAGCTACTTGGTTTTGATTCCCAAATTGCCCATGTTCCCTTGGCAGTAGCGATTGTCTTCCCATGTTGATTTGAAAGTATCCCGTCACAGTGAGCAAGGTTTTTACCGCGTCGCAAAACTTTGCCCTCCGCAACTAAAATATCCCCTACATTCGCAGCATTAAGAAATGAAATATCTAACTGTGCGGTAGCACACCACTCTTCTTTCTTTATCAAAGAAACTAGGGCACCTCCCAGAGCAGTGTCAAGCATTGCAGAATGGAGCCCTCCGTGGGCTACACCTCCAGCATTCAAATGATTTTCTGAGACTTGACAGGTGACTGAACAAGCACCGTCTCCGAAGGCCTTACCGATAATTCCTAAAGATTCACATACGCCAGATAATCTCATTGATGGAGTATAATTCTCATTCCCATATTTTTTTTCATTCATTTCCTATCTCTCCTGTTTGAACCGCCCACAGCCTAGAATATATTCCGTTATCTGCAATTAATTCATCATGAGTCCCTTCTTCCTCGATAGATCCTGAATCTAAAACAATTATTCGATCAGCATTTCTTATTGTTGATAATCTATGAGCGATAATTAAAGTTGTCCGATCTATTGATATTTTCTCAATTGATCGCTGTAAAGCCGCTTCAGTTTCGTTATCTACATTACTGGTAGCTTCATCCAAAATCAGAATTGGTGCATCTTTAAGAACTGCTCTGGCGATTGCCAATCTTTGTCTTTGTCCGCCCGATAGTTTGTGTCCATCCTCTCCAATATTAGTGTCCATCCCTTCGGGTAACTCTGAGATAAAAGCTGATGCCTCGGCAATCTGAGCGGCATTTAGAATCTCTTCTTCACTTGATTCTGATTTACCATATGCAATGTTTTCTCTAACTGTGCCAGGGAAGAGTGTGGTGTTTTGAGACACCAATGCGATCGAGCCCCTGAGTGAACTGAGTTTCAAATCTTTGATGTCATTATCATCAATCTGTATTTGCCCAGATAATGGATCGTGAAATCTCATCAATAAACGAATAAGAGTAGTTTTACCGGATCCTGTTGATCCCACTAATCCAATAGTTTCTCCGGATTTGATACTGAAAATTATGTCATCTAAAACTGACTCACGTCCGGGATAGGTAAAATTAATATTATTAAAACTGATATTTCCTTGGACATTTTTTAGTTCCTTATCGCCTTCAACGATTCCTATTTCCGTATCAACTAAATCTAATACTCGAGTGGTTGATGCCATAGCTCTTTGATATAAATCGAAGGTTTGACCTAGTCTTGTCAATGGCCATAGAAGTCTCTGAGTTATGAATACTATAATGGCATATGCACCTACATCAAGTTCTCCGTCCAACGCCATCCAGCCGCCAACAAGCATATTTGCTGTGAAAGCAAATAAAATTGCCATTCGAATCAGAGGAACGAATGAAGCCGAGAGGCGAATCGCATCTCGGTTTGCATTTCTGTATGACTGAGAAGCAAAATTAACTCTCTCTGATTCCCTATCTTCAGCAGTAAAAGACTTGATAGTTGTAATGCCTTGTAGATTGTTATTAAGTAAAGAATTTAACTCTCCGACTTCTTCCCTTACTTTCTTGTATCTAACTCCAATCCTTCTCTGAAAAATAAACGACCCTATTACAATGATTGGGACAGGGATTACCGCTAGTAATGCAACTTCGGGAGCCAGTATGAACATTATTCCCCCAACTACAGTTATCGTTGTTGCGAGTTGTAACAAGTCGTTGGCACCCTGGTCAAGGAACCTTTCAAGTTGATTTACGTCATCATTGAGTATTGACATCAATCCTCCGGTGGATTGTTCAGAAAACCATTGCATTTCGAGATTCTGTATGTGGTTGTAGGTATCTATTCTTAGCTCATGTTGTGCTGTTTGTGCGAGGTTTCTCCATAAAATACCCCACCAATACTCAAATAGAGATTCCAACACCCAAATTATTACTGTTATACCAACTAAAATTAGAAATTGTTCATTGGGATCAGGATATCCATAATTAGCTAAAAATGATTCTTCGCGTTGAACTACAACATCGATAGCCATACCAATCAAGATTGGAGGTGCTAAATCCCAGAACTTATTTAAAATAGAACATAAGGATGCTAATATTACAGTAAATTGATGATGTTTCAAGTGAGACAACAATCGTCTAAGAGGGTGTCGCCTTTTTCTCATATCGATACGCTCATGACATGAGGTTTGAATGTGACCCTGTAAATATTTAGCCTACAGTAAATCATCAGTCCATCTATTCGCCCATAAGTCAAATACAGAAATAGTTACTTCTACTGTCGAATTAGTTCTTATGCTGTAGAAATCTCCACCGGAAACAAAATCATCTAAATCGACATCCATCCAGTAAAATTCCCACCAAGTACCATCATCTAGTGAAACATTGGTTAGTACATTTTCAAAATTCATATGTGCAATTGATTCAGAATTATTTTGAGAAACAATTCTGGCATGAAAGTCTAGTTCCGATGGTTCAACTTCAGAAATACCTTCACTTATTGTGCCACTCCACATCTTGATCTCGTTATACAAAATTGAATTATTATCAGGTATGAACTGAACTGCTGTTCTAGGTAGGTTATCTTTTAGTGATATAGTTGCTGAATCACCTGTATTAACAGTTAACGAGAAATCAGAACCTTTACCATCATAGATTTCGATACCAACAATCATAGGTGGTGCTCCCATTAATTCAAGAATAATGGTATGTGTACCATTTGAACCAGTCGCAACTTGCTGTAGAGATAGAATGTCTCCAGTTATTTGCCATTGAATATTGTTAAATGCCGTTGTATCGAAACTAAAAGGAGGCCAGAGCCCATCTGGGTCCTCCGAAGCAAGTTTTGCAATCTCATAAAATGGGTCTTCATATTCTGGTAAGGCGTCACGTCCTTCAAACCATACATTCCCAATTCTTACGTTTGTGATTCCGGTACCTTCGATTACTTCGGTATCAACTGCTGCATTAGCAATGTTATATCTGAGAGCAATAGAACTCAGATTTGCAGATTCATCTTTACCAACAATCCAATCTATCGAAACAACCTCATTTTGGATTTGAATTTGCGAGGAGGTTTCTATTCGGAGTTTGTCGAAATCATCGGCCAGTTTGAGGACGTTAAATGAATCAGGAATAGCCAAGATAGCATTCAAAGATTCGGAACTTAAAGGGAAACAATCCTCTTCCGAACACTCATTTATTGGTACTTCTAGACAGCCAGATAAGCTACAAGTAACCAAAACAAATGCGACTAATGCTGCCCTCACAATCGACTCGGGGGGTTTATCAGTCAAGAGATTATTGAATACTTGACACTTTATTTCTCGATTAATGCAGCGTTGTCCCTATATGCAATGGCCATTTAGGGAAGGGCAAGCAGGGGGTGTTGAGTTGGCGCAAAAGATTCTTGTAGTGTATAAAAAAAACTTTGAAGACGTCCACGATGAAGCCTTAGATATTGTAAAAAAGACTTTGAATGACATAAGTAATAATATCGAAATAAAGGTTAACTATTTAGCCAGAGAAAGAGTTAGTCGTGAAGACTTTTTGAATCGCGATTTAGTAATAGTCCTTGGCGGTGACGGAACACTGACATCAATCGCTCATTCAGTAGACGAGAACACTCCCGTAATGGGAGTAAATAGTCACCCAAGAGACATAGATAATGAGGGGTCATATGGATTTTACATGGGCAGTGATCCAGTGAATTTTAAGGAAGATATTCTAAAAGCTCTCTCTGATGAGGCGATAATCAATATTTTACCAAGATTGCAAGCAGAAATATCAACAACTAGTGGGAATATTATTCGATCAGACCCAGCTCTGAATGATCTCCTATTAGCTAATACTCATCAATATCAACCATCAAAATATAAGTTACAAAGACGAGACGATGGGAGAAATTCAGAAATTAATTGTAGTCAATATTCCTCGGGATGTTTGTTCTCAACATTCCTTGGCCAAGGTGCTTGGTATAGACATATCAATAACATCGAAGGAACTACTTTTCCTGAAAATGAAATTGATAATCATTATTTATTTGTATCCAGAGATTTACCTCGAAATGAAAGGAAAGATGATGGCACTTACTGGGCGTGGACAAATCAACCAACCATTTTCACTAGTGACATGCACCGAGGATATGTTGTGGCAGATGGATGGGATGAAACACATTTTACTAGAGGAGCAAAAATTTCAGTGAGCCTTAATGGGCCTACTCTGAAATTGCTAACTTTTAGAAACACAATTTATGATCGTGTTTCTTACTGGATTAAAACCGATTAAAGTATTTGTTCAAGGAATAATTTTGTTCTTTCGTGTTCAGGGCTATCAAAGAATAGGTCTGGAGTATTCTCTTCTATTAACATTCCTTCATCGAATAAGATTACTCTATCCGCAACTTCCTTAGCAAATCCCATCTCATGAGTGACTACAATCATAGTAACATCCTCTCTTGCTAGATCAATCATCACGTCCAGAACTTCTTTAATCATTTCAGGATCTAAAGCAGATGTTGGTTCATCGAATAACATGATTTTCGGATCCATTGCTAATGCCCTAGCAATAGCGACACGCTGCTGCTGACCACCAGAAAGTTCACTTGGATATTTGTAAGCCTGTTCAGGTATTCCAACACGTTCTAATAACTCTATAGCCTTGTCTTCTGCAACCTTTTTCTTAATACCATTTACTTTCATTGGGGCTAGTGTTATGTTTTCCATTATTGTAAGGTGGGGGAATAAATTAAATTGTTGGAATACAAATCCTATCTCTGAACGAATATTTTTCAGATCTGAGACTGTTGTATCTTCATCAATATTAATGCCATCGATTATTATTTCACCACCACTATGGGGCTGTAATCTATTCAAAGTTCTGATGAAAGTTGATTTACCAGAACCAGAGGGCCCTAAAATAACAATTATTTCGCCCTGCATCACCTCGATGTCAATTCCTTTTAATGCCCAAAAATCTCCAAAATTAACTTTTACACCTTCAGTCTTAATTATTACATTATTTTCTTCTTTCATGCTACGTCTCCTCCTCCTTCTTTAACTAAACCCAGGCCTTTTTCTACATTCATTGAAACTCTAGAAAGATAGAATGCGAACACCCAGAAAACTATGGCTGTGAAATATACTGGTTCTAAAAAGTCACCTAAGAATCTAAGATCGGTATTAGCCATAGTTTTAGAAATTCTAAAGAAGTCTACAATCTCTATTATGAAAAGGAGTGTCGTATCTTTCCATAGACCGATGAATACACTAACAATTGAAGGAAGCGTAGTTCTGACAGCATTTGGTAATTCAATTTGTAGTTTAATTTGAGTCGGACTAAGGCCTAAAGCAAGAGCTGCTTCTTTCTGCCCACTATCAACTGCTTGTAATCCACCTCTGATTACTTCAGCGATGTAGCACCCTCCAAATAGGCTGAATATTGCCATCATCCTAACAATATTATCAAAGTCTTCGGGATTAGTAAATAGAGGATCGGCAACATCGGGTAAAAGGTACATAGCAAAATATAGCCAACAGATTAGAGGCCCAGAGCGGACTATTTCAATTACAGCGATACCTGGCCACTTTAGAATGGGTAACTTACTTTGACGAGAGAATGCTAAAATTACACCAATAGCAAATCCTAACACACAACCAGCAGCTGCTACAATAAGATTGATTAGAAGTCCTCCCCATCTTGCTGGAGGAACTCCGTCCCTAGTTAGAAGTTCTAATTGTGATTCAAGAATACCAAAGCCAACAAGTTGATCTGCAATATCTCTTATTATTTCGGGGGGATCAAGTAGAATTATTGTAAGGAAAAAGGTAGATACCGCAGCATATCCTATGTATTTCTTTGCACGATTCACCTTATACTCCTCAACATTATTTGAATAATATCTCATAGTAAAGAAGCAGAATAAAGATAGTGCTGTAGCAAGAGTGAATCGGAAAAGTACTTTGTCAATGTTATAATTTGCTTCCAAAGGATTTCCAGCAAATACAAAGATAATGGCGGATACTGTCCCAAAACCAATTAGATATGATCTTGTAGAGGTATCTGAAGTTCCGTAGGCTGACCCAAAAATCGCCCACAATAGGAATATAATTGGCCAAATTCTCCAATTCTCTGAAACCAGATAATCCTGAGTCATAGCCTCGGTTAGATTTGGACCGAGCATTACTGAAACCCTGTTCGCCCATACAATGTCCCATCTCATACTGATTACCAAAACATCGAATATCCACTCCACCAAAAATAACATGATGAATGAGGAGATAATTCCGAGAAGTGCAGTAGAACCAAACCATGGCAATGGTATCGTCTTACGAATTATCCTAGTTCTTTTGATGATTGAAATTAGAATTACCCAAGATACTCCGAGCCATGCAACAGCAACTGCTGACGAGTATACTAAGGCATCAATTGAACTTACTTCCCCTCCAATAACAATGGATGATTTTGTCGTAATAAACATATAAACGGAGAATAAAATTGAGAATGCTAAGCACAATAGGGAAAGATTGGCATCCATCTTACTGTCATTATCCCATCTAGACCTTCCTGCAACTCCTCTCTCCAATTCAAGAGCCTTTTTCATGAATGGGTCAATCATATTTTCACCCTCGTAACTCTAGCATTATAGAAGTTCATAATTCCTGAAATTATTAGACTTCCTGTTTGATATATCACCAGTAATAGTAGGAAGAGAGGTATTAGCTTCCCTACATTGTTCATCATAACAAATATCACATAGAATATGTCACTGTAAGCCACAATTATCGCTAGACTAGAATTCTTCCAGACATTCATATATTGGCTATTCAATAGAGGAATCATACTTCTCAATGCTTGTGGAAGTATGACAAGTCTAAGCCTCTGGTAAGAGGATAATCCAAGTGAGATTGATGCTTCAATCTGACCTCTTGGCAATGCCTGAATACTACCTCTTACTATCTCAGCTACCACAGAAGCAGTAAACAATGTCAAACCTATGATAAGAGCCATAAATGACTTTGTAATTTCGAATGCGGAACCATCCTCTATATTCCAAGTCCCCGGAATATTCTCATTTGGTTTAACATAGTTAGGAAGAGACATATCTCCTGTTAGAAGTATACCAAGGCTAGTTGATAATACCAATGACCAGATCAAAGTTTTCTTAGCAAGTGCTTCTTGAGAATCGTCAACACCGTCTCTATCCCTATATCGACTCCATGCCCAAAGGGAAAAAACTATGCCAACAGCCATCAATATCCTTGCCGTTTCCGGCCTAGGGATGTAGATTCCTTGATTACTGTAATATATCCAACCGGCGATATTAGCCTCATCCTTGAACAAAGGAAGAGATTCCCCTAACTGTAACATAATCAAGAAAAGTAGAACCGCTAGAGGCATGTTTCGGAAGACCTCTACGTAAATTGTAGCTAAGCTAGAGGCAAGTTTGTTACTGGAAAGTCTCGTCACCCCTATTATGACTCCAAGAATTGTACAAAATACGATACTAAGGAGAGTGGCGCGACCCGAGTTCCATATTGCGGCATAGAGAAACTTCCATCTATCATCTTCTGGAAAATCTGGCTGTATAGGCCAGGCATTAATCTCAAAAGTATTCTTCATATCCATGAATGCCCATGAAAGGTCCCATCTTTCTCTAGTAACAGAATCAGGATTTTGGAGAAGGAAAAGAAGTCTTGTTGTAATGTATAAAATCAAGGGCAGACCGATGATTAGAATCAGCGTCGATGTTCTCCTATCATGAACTAGAGGATTTCCTGATTCAGAAGATATTTGAAAGAAAACGAATAAAGCGGCTGCTAAAAGAAGGAGTGAGAAGAAGAATGGTATATCCGAGGAAATTATTGGAGGTAAAAAAGAAATATTTATTGCCATCGTTATGAAAATAATAAATATTAATACACTGTTAATCCATGGATTTATTGATTGGAAGGATGGTTTTTCCATCCAACTTTTCTGAGGAACTAATTTAACTAAATCTATGTCCTCAAGAGCTAATATTAACGTTAATATTACAGGCGTCCCAATCAAAATAAATGGCATGCCTTTTGCTGGACTGAAATCAAATCCGGATAGTGAGGCAATCATTATTGTAATTAAACAAATAAATAAACCTGCTAGACTCTTTGAGAAATTATATTTTTTAGATTGAATAGCAGGAACAATATCATTTCGAGCAAGAAAAAGGAAGAAAAGAAACGTGATTAAAATAATACTAGAAAGTGTAGTTGTTTGATAGTATGCAGGGTTTTGCTGAACTCCATCTAAAATAAAAGAACGAGACATACTGGAAATAGAATCAGCAGTGGGATTCAGCAACTTTGTGTTATATTTCCATAGGATTACGATTACAATAATCGCTTGTAGTGATTTCAGAGGATTAATTCGGTTTGAAAGGTGATTGAAATTCATGTAATCATACTTCCATAATTTAGAGATTTTAGTGAGTCCCTCGGAGGAGATATACCCCTCCAAGGGATTTCGTTTAACCGTGTGTGCTTATCTTAATTGATCAGCGCATTGGTGGTGCGAACTGCAGACCGCCCTCTGATACGAGAGCATTCGCAGTACCTTCACGAGATAGAACACAGTTTGACATTGTGTCCGATCCGCCTACATCTGCGTCCCAGCTACCGTCGCAGAATGAATCATCCCATGCTTCTCCGTAGTTACCTACGTTAGATAGAACGTTCTGCATCCATGTTGCAGGTAGAGGGTTTGCATCAGTTCCTAGACCTAGATTCTGGTTTAGAAGTCTGTCAACTGATGGGTTGGTCATATCTGCGTCCATGTAGTTTCCAGAATGGATACCCATTTCTTCAGCGGTGACCATTCCATACCATACCCATGTTACAACATCCTTCCAATCAGAATCCATGTCACGTACAGCAGCCCCTAAAGGCTCTTTTGACAAAAGTTCTGGAGCTATCCAAAGATCACAATCTAAACAGTCTCCTGCAGTTTCAAGTGTGTACTTCTTTGCTACCATTGCAGACATGTCACCAGTGAAAGCATCGCATGAACCAGATACTAGTTCTGCAGTAGCCTCAGCAGCATCAGCCACAGGTACTACTTCCATACCAACATCGTTGACTGTGTTCCAGTCAGCAATGTTACCTTCAGTTGTTGTTCCAGTACCTACGCAAACCTTAGCACTTGCTAAGTTTAGCGCAGAGTTACCCATATCTGCTTGAGGATAAGCATCTCCTCGAATCAAGATACCTTGTCCATCAAAGAAATTCATTCCAGCGAAATCAGCATTTAGTCCTACGTCACGGCTTGTAGTCCATGTAGTAGTTCTAATCAGAACATCGATTTCTCCAGAAGCAAGCTTCTCGAATCGATCACCGGCACTTGCTAGTATGTACTCAATCTGAGTGTCTGGGTCCAGTCCAATTGCAGAAGCCACCGCTCTGCAGTACTCGATATCGAGTCCGGAACGAACACCATCAGCGTCAGCGAAGCCCATGCCCCACTGGGAGTCTTTGACTCCACACTTCATACTTCCACGCTCGTGGATCGTGTCCAAGGTACTGACTGGTGTTGCTTCAGCAATACCAGCAAGTCTTCCCTCTTCTCTTGCGGCATCAACGTCTTCATCGGTAACGTCAGAACCCGCACAGCCCGCTAGGGCTGCAGTCATCATTAACAGCATCATAGTTGTAGCGAGTAAACTTCGCATGTCCCTTCTAGAACATATGGCAAATATATAGTTTCGCACA
>Ga0163110_10000021_pt1 | contig 81468 bp, 41 predicted proteins | sample CRUFie1St17metaG_FD_108703 | JGI IMG/M metagenome (GOLD analysis project Ga0163110, IMG submission 108703) | Marine microbial communities from the Costa Rica Dome - CRUD Field 142mm St17 metaG | ecosystem: Environmental > Aquatic > Marine > Oceanic > Photic zone | place: Costa Rica: the Eastern...
GTCTCAACCACTAACCTTGATACATAGCAGTACCAAAGCGCACTATAAGCAGCCTCGCGACCTACCTTTGGTATATGAAGTCAAGGGTCGGGACCCCCTCATTAAGGGCCCTGAGTGTAGCGAATCTCATAATATTGATTAATTTTATTTTTCTTCAAAATAACAATCAGGTTCTAAAATAAAATAACAACCTACAGGAATGAAAAATCAGACTGTAATTTTAAAAATTATCGAGTCATTCTGATTCAAAATCAATATTTTTCACGTCTAGATTCTCAATGTTGTCTAAGTCTTTGTACACTAGTGGAGTTAAAGCTAAACTGCCTATTATAAGCAGAGCGATAATTGCAAATGGTATATAATTGTTAGACCATTCAATTGCATATCTGACCACGGCATATATCGTAGACAGTAAAAGTGTCAATATCATGATTGGAAATCCTGTCCTAAAGAAACGATTGAATGATATATCGTTACCTGATTCCTCCGCTAAACCTGCCGCTACAACGTTTGCTGAAGCACCAATAATCGTTCCATTTCCACCTAGACAGGCGCCGAGCGCCAGTGCCCATGCAAGAGGACCTAGTTCCAAACCTAATGTTTCATCAGATGCAAGTTCGATCACTACTGGAACCATAGTTGCAGTATATGGTATGTTATCTATGAAAGCGGATGCGATTGCTGATACCCAAAGTAGTAACAAAATTGCCACCATAAGTCTATTAGCCTCTGAGGCTTTAGACACGGTGTCAGAGATTAGGTCTGCAATCATTTCTATTAATCCCATAAATTCAAGTCCATGAATCATAATAAAAAGTCCTGCAAAGAAAATGATTGTGGTCCACTCTACAGAGTCTAATTGTTCTTCCACATGGTGAGGAGATGTCACCAATAGCATTGTTACGGCTCCTGCTATGGCAATTATTGCAACAGATGATAACGGATGGGAAATCTGTGAATGTGCGAAAAATAATAAAATTACGACTATCAAGATGGCCCCTGATTTCTTCAACAAGGCAACGTCTTTGATGCCATATTGGATTCTTAAAAGATCAACGTTCCTTCTTCGATTACCTGATAATCCAGGCTTTTCTATTATTCTCAACAACCAGAATGCTGGAACCATTGCAATCAATACTGCGGGAGCAACATGATAGATAAAATCAGTAAAACCAATTGCCTCTGATTCTAATACGGTACCACTCAAACTCTGGCTGGATAGTTGGGCACCGATGATAATGTTTGGTGGATCTCCAATCTGGGTTGCTGCACCACCTATGTTGGAAAACATTACCTCGGCGATTATGAGTGGAACTGGTTGTAAATCCAATACTTTACAAATCTGTATCGTAACCGGTACGATGAGTAAAATAGTTGTAACATTGTCTAGAAGCGCAGAAAATACGGCAGTAATTATGCATAAAATGAATGTCAATCTCCAAATTGACCCTCCGCTTTGGGCGTAAGCTTGTACTGCCGCCCATTCAAATAGACCGGTTTTAGAAAGAATGTCGACCATCACCATCATACCTATCAGAAGACCTATTGTTTCCCAGTCAATCCAAGTCATTATGGTCATCAAATCTGGGCCGAATAGTTTCTCCCCATCCATTAATGTGTCTTTTTCAGGAGAATAATATGTCGCAATATGTAGTGCGGTCACCGTTGCTATACCGCCTAGTGCAGCAGCTAGAGCCCGATGAACCCATTCAAAAACGATCAACGCATATACTGCTATCAAAATTATAATTGCTACGGTTACTGCCCAACTCGGCATTTCAGCCGCATTCCAAGAGCTCCCGGATGAACCACCTGCCGCTAAAACTGATTGAGGAATTATTGAGAAAAACAAAAAAACTGGAAGGATTATCCTGGAAAGATTGCTCCCAAAGGCTCGTTGCGAAGTCTGAGTCATGGCCTCGGGTGATAGGTCCCCTCTAAATATCTCACGATTAAGAAATTAGTCAAAGCATAATAATTCGACATCACTCACCAGACCAAAATACAGCAATGTTTCCTCTCTGGTGAACAAGATAAGATTCTGAATGAACCTCAACAGATTGAAATAAATTCTTCCTCTCTTCGTTGTTAGACGCGATTCCTTGATTGATTTTCATCTTGACCAATCTCCTCTTCAAAAGTTGTTGTCTTAATTCATCATATACCGATTGATTTAAGCCTTGCTTTCCGACCCTTATTGTTATTTCCAAAGTATTTTCTAATGCTTTTCTTTTTATACTGTTCGGGATTTCCATTTTTTCACCTTCTGTATGGTTTACGGGTTTTGTTGTCGCAACGATTGCAAGTAATTATCACGGAGCTCTTTCTGATCCTTATCCTAGAATCAGAACCAAAACTCATCACTGATTCACAGGCCTTACAAAACATAATTCGGAGAGCAGGATTGCACTTCTCACCATGTCTTTTTGTTAATTTTAATAAGTCTTTTACGGCTATATTTCTGACATGGACAGGATAGTTATTGGGAGAGCATATAATATCAGAAAGTTCCGAAATCGCTTTTTTTGCTCGCTTTTTTCTCCTCAAAGAGTCTTTATATCTTTTACGTTGAGACATAATTCCCTCATAATTCAGACAGTTTAGAAATTATCTCGTCACCAACTTCTTCTATACTCTGTTCACCATTTACTTTGACTAAAATTCCTTTCTCTTCATACCAGAGAGCCAGCGGAGAAGTCTGTTCGTGATATGCCTTTAATCGATTTCGTACTGTGATTTCATTGTCATCTTTTCTTTGAATTAATCGATGAATGATAGTTTCCGGAGCGGGGTTGAAATTCACATGGAAAATTTCTCCGGTTTCTGGATCCATTCTTCGCCCAACAATTCTCGTTACTATTGAATCATCAGGAACTTCAATCGAAACTACAGCGCTAACAATAGCAATCTTATCGAGTTCTTCTGCTTGAGCAATTGTACGAGGAAACCCATCAAAAAGCACACCATCTTTGGCATCTTCCATTTTCAAACGTTCTGAGATTAGGCCGAGAATTACATCGTCAGGTACTAATTCACCCGCCTCCATAAAAGATTTGGCCTCTACACCCAAATTACTTCCATCAGATATTGCCGCTCTAAGCATGTCTCCGGTTGACACCTGTGGTTTAGATGTGAGATTTACAATTCTATTGGCTTGGGTTCCTTTGCCGGCGCCGGGCGGTCCAAATAATACAATCGAGCCATTCATATTGCGGCGAAGTAAAGCCTCAGTGATAAGGCAAACCCTGTTCAGAGTTGGTTTTGTTCCCACCAGAGATGGCCGTATGAGTTCCATTGTTCCATTGTCCAACCATCAGGTAAACCTCCCAATGGTAAAGGAGCTACCCCCTCAGGAGTCGGTACTAATTTTCCCGGACCTGAGGCTGCAATTGCTGCTTGAATTTCATCATCGCTGACTCCACCAGTTAATGTATCACTTGAACCCAATGAGGTATCTAATGCTGCTGCGCGACGTTCATTGGAATTACCAGATAATAAAGCAGATCCTGCAGGTATCAATTCTTCTTCAGGAGACATTAGGTCCTGTGAATTCGCTCTTAACTTTAGACCTAAAAATATAGCTCCTGTTAAAGAAATTAGAAATAGTAACGGGAGGACCCACTGAGGCAGTCCCAGATTCTCTAAAATCCCGGATATACCACCAGAATTTGTTATTCTTTCTCGGCTCATTTGTAGTGTTATTTCGGCTTCAGTCGCTTCCGCTTCTTCCGGTTCGAAGTCTATTGGGACCGCTGTGAGGATAAAACTGGCCAAACCAAAACCTGCATTTGAATTAGGTTTGACAGTTATGGTAAAAATTCTTGATTCGCCCGGAGAAAGTTCACAGTCAATATCAGATGTACAGTCGGGATAGGTGATATCGAAGCCATCTGTTTTTGTAGTCGAAAATTCTGCATTAGTTATAACATTACCTCGATTTGTGAGGTTTATTTTGAAATCAGCATTTTGACCGGAAGAAATGTCTTCGATTAGTGTATTTTCAGAGGAAAATGACAACCATATAGATGGTAAAACTTGAACTTCAAATTCAATGGTCTGGAATGACAAATCACCACTGGGGGTCTCAGATTCGATAATTACTGATACTCTATCCTCAAGCGATCCGATGGGTAAAGTACCAGGAAGCTCTAAGCCTACAGACACAAATGCTTCTCGATTCATGTCCATATCGAATGTATTCCCTGATAGGAATCCACCGGACCATCCATTGGGCAGCGTCCCCATTGTTAAGGAAACTTCAAGAGGTACGTTCCCGATATTATGGAGTTTGAATGGAGTTGCGGAAGATTTCCCTAATGTTACCAAGATACTATTAGGGCTGTCAATGTCAAGTAAAGCAAACTCTTCTAGAACAAATTTTGTACCATTAATTAGTGTTTCACCATCGGTAATTGTTGTACGAATAGTTATGATATTTGAATCACCCATATTAGATGAAAGAGGAACAATTGTGTTGATTGAAATACTAAGATTCTTGCCTGCAAGAATGTCAACAACTACGTCTTGGTTGACAAATTCATCTGAGCCTATGATAATTTGTGTTTGCCAACTATTTTGTACTTTCACAGTGTATTCTGATGGCACATTTCCTTGATTTGTTATTACCAGATTAGTAGTAACCAAATCTCCATTCAAAACTTGGCGGTTTGCAGAAAGTCCTAACGGCCCCAGGGATACACCATTTTCCGAAAATATTTCTGTCTTGAAGTCCCGGTTTTCAAAAACTTCGACTGTAGCGGAATCTAAAGAGAATAAGCTCGGATCATTTACAGACTGTGTTGTACAACTTACCCCTTCAACGGTTCCCGATGCAGGAGACCCTAATTCCTCGCTAGGGATTCTGACTTTAATTGGAACTGGTAGGAATTGAAGTCTAGAAAGTGGTTCAAGATTTAGAACTGATGTTCCGCTATCACCAACCTTGATTATCCAATGATTATCTGTTTCGCAGGATATCGTGTATTGAGTCGGTCCATTCCCTGTGTTTAGAATTGATAGAGAGAATTGAGCAAATTGACCAGGAATCGCGCCTAAATCATCAGCACCTGCAACAACGGTTACCAGACCTTCGACTCTTTCAACAACTGTTTTTAGCTGCATGGAATGGTATACAGTTGGTGCATTCTTATCCCACAAGGTAACTTGAGATACAAAATTTCCAGGGAGTGCATATATGGCATTCGAAACATCGGCATCAACATCTAAAAATTCTAAAGATATTACAACTCTATCACCATCTTGTCCCGAGGGCGATAAAGTCCATGGTCCAGATTCATTAAATAACTTCCACCATTCGTCAATTGGGGCTACTAAAAGACCTCCAACATCCGAAAATTGAACAGGAGATGCGGATATTTCTACGGTGATTTCAGATGTTCCTTCGTTTTTTAATTCCAAATCAAAAATAACGGAACTTGACTGACTGGGATTCAAATTGCGGACTTTTGATTCGTCCAACTCAGATGGGGTTGAAGGATAACTTCCATCAGGTAATAGGGGAGTTAATCTTACACCCACTTGGGATACATAAACATCAATTTGAACTCTATTATTGTCATATCCAGATAATTCATCATTCAATTCTGTAACCTCAGAATTTGAATCTAAGGTTAGTAACAATGTGTGTAGGCCAGTTGTTGTAAAAATATGAGGGTAAGAAAGCGATGCTAAGGAACCACCTGGAAGAGAAGTTTTGGATTGCTCAAGTATTGTTGTGCCATCAGTAATATCTTCTATGGTTACTGAGTAAGCTCCGGTCGGGCCTGCAGCTTGGTTTTTCCATTGAGCGCTAATTAAGAAAGTGTCACCCTGCAATGGACTCTCAACAGAAGTTGATAATGAGTTAACAAAAGTTGTGAGATCTGGCAACACAGTCTCAATTATTGAACCGGACATTACTATCGCGTAATCTTGTAAACTACCGCCAGCATGACCGACCTCAACGGACCAAGTTCCGATATCTGGCTCATCAATTCTGAATCTCTCTACATTGTTTAGAGAGTCTTCTTCGCCACCTGGTGTACTATAGCCATTAACAAAATTGTTCCCATAATAGACTATTCCACTCGGTGAGGTTATTTTTAGATCTAAATCATTCAACAATTTTGGAGATGATTGATTGGCCACAGCTGAGCCTTCAGGATCGTTCCAAACAAGTGTTATATCAAACCTTGAGTTACTGTTTGTTTGAATAGTATACACAAATGAATGACCCGGCTTCAATTCTCTAGAATCGTCGTATAACTGTTCTAGTTGGATGCCTGAGTCTGCGGGGAATAAGCTGTTTGAGATATTTATTTGGCCCCAGCCTTCGAATGCGTTTGGAATATCTGGTGTTCCTAAATCATCTGCACCATTGATTAGAATAGACCGAATTAAATCAGATCTCGGCTCAACAATACCCTCATTTAATCGAAGAAATTGCCTTGCCATTGTAGTTGCTCCAGCAGCCACGGCAGTTGACATCGACGAACCATTAAGAGTCATGTATTGAGGAATGCCAGTTCCTTCATGTGTAGATGCTGAACAACTATCCCCATCAACAAATTGTGCTTCTTCGGCTCGAGCAGAACATATCATAACACCTGGAGCTACTAAATCGGGTTTTATCCTGCCATCGAGTGTAGTTCCCCGGGAAGATGCTGAGTAAACCTCTCCAGCAGTTTCACTTTCAAATGAACCTGTTGTAGATGTACCTATGGTCAAAACATTCTTTGCAGTTCCAGGTGGAGTGATACTCTGATAACCAGTACTACCTAAATCTCCAGCTGAAAATAATGCGAGGAAACTAGGTTCATCCACTAAATATGAATCCGCAGAACGTGAATCAGAACTGTATTCACCTACGAGATTTATATTACCCCAACTGTTAGTTTGAATCCGAGCACTCTGTTGGTATGAATGTGCAAACATTTCGTAAAGAGATCCCCATCTAGCTAAAATTCCTGAACTATCTGCTTCTAATTGGTAAAAATGGAATGTTGCAGCAGGCACTATCCCGGTTGCATTAGAATCACCGGAACCATCACCTAGGAGGGTTGCTGAGACGTGAGTTCCATGACCACTGTTCCTATCCTGATGTGAATTATCAGGGCCAAATAAATCATATATTGCCCTCACTCTGCCATTAAAATCGCCATGATCAGCATCGATTCCGGTATCTGAAATTGCCAGTATCTCGCCGCTACCATTTAGATTGAAATTCGAGATTGTGGACGCAGTATTAGCGTTTATTAACTGACTTGCATTGTTATTATGAATTGAGATTGTTGAAGACTTCTGAATATGGAGTATTCTTCCGTCCATCGCTAGAACAGGCAACCAAGATGCATCTATACCTCTGAGCTGACAAAGATGAATATCGCAAACATTCCTAGATATCGAATCATCAGAAATACGACTCATGTCAGATTCTAAAATAAGTAAATCACTCGTTTCCAAATCAGGAGTTACAGTTATATCTAAGTCAAGAAGTACCCCTCCTCTTGCTGAAAGATCAACTAGACTAGGAGATACACGCCATGCAATTGGTAAAGCTTCAATCCATCTAACGGAAGGATGTTTTTCTAATTGGTTCATCGAATATGATATGTCGTCAACTGGAATTCTAATTATCAAAGCTGAATCAGGGATATGATCAATAACAGGGTATCCATATGAATCAAGTAAAAAATAGAGACCGGTCATGTCTACACTGTTAGACTGAATTATTGCTAGCCCGGTACGAGATAAAGACAACGAATCAAATAAATTCTCTGGACCTAGGGGCATCGGATCAACTAAAGGATCAAAATGACCGAATGGTGAATGAATTATTCCGGAAATATTATTCAACTCATATTCAGATTCATAAACAAGCTCCAATTTGTTCCAATCACCAGTATCTGGTGCTTCTTGAAAGTTTGTGTATAGTGAGTTTTTCTTTATTTCGCTATGAGCAGAAACCACACCTGACCAAGACGAAAGAATTAGAATCAAAAGGATTGGAAATATCGACTTGGCAGTAGTCATGATGTGCATGCGACACATTAAGTCCTTTTGACCGTTAATGTTTGATGAATCGAAAATTAGTCAAACAATTTAGATACCATAATATTCAGATATCGCAGAATCGGTTTTTGCAACGCTCATCCTCCAATTCTCTTCAGTACCCATTAAAGCCCTTACACAGTCTACGTTTTCGGGAATAACATCGCTTTCTTGATGTATGGCCTGAAAATAATACAATCTGTTGTTGACTAATTTTACTCCGTCTTCCCAAACAAAAATTTCATGTAAATCTCCCCATTTTCGGCCTATATCTCTGGACATTTCCATTACTTCAGCGGTGGTTGGAATACGGTCATTCTTCCCACTCATAACAATAACTCGAGGAGTTTCTTTCCACAATTCGATAATTGAACCTGTGGATAGTCCATGACCCTCCGGAAGATCGGCGATTATAGAATGAACATGCATCAAAGTTGTGGGAACGGCAACGGCAAGAGAATTAATCTCAATTTCAGGCTTGACTGTCATGACGTCGGGACCATGATGACTTGGAACTTTTAGAACCGGTTTTATTGCATTAATAGGACCTCTATCGGAGTCTCCCGGATCTGCTGCTCTCCTGATCATAGTACACTCGACTTTTAGAGAACCGCAAGTTTCAAACAATGGAACCAAAGTCCTCGACAGCCCAGTTGTGTTACACGAGACTACGCGGGTTCCTTGGGCGTTGAGGTTTTCCAAATGATTTGCGCAGGAAGTATATGATAAACCAGTTAGAGAATGTTTCTCACCACCTTGAAACATATATTTCACCCCTGAAGATTGATACTTCTCAAGATTGGCCGCACCCATTTTTCCGGGTGCACAATCAATAACAACGTCAGCAATTGATAACAGATCAGATAATCCTCCTTCACATGGATAGCCGTGATTTAAAAAAGAAGCTATCTTTTCTTTATCATCGAAAGTACAGTATAAAGGGAAACCACGTTTCACTGCCAGCCCACAACCAAAGGAAGGTCCTGTTTTGGTTACTCCTATGACCTCCATGTCATCCTGGGCATCTATAGCGTCTGCTACTCTTTTACCTATCGTACCAAACCCATTTATCGCGACTTTTATTCTACTCATAATCCTACGAACCACCCTTTGTGTTCTGTTGCCTGAGTAGAAACTCTATCAATATACCCTTTTTCATTAACAAAGATAATTTGATTTACTGTACTCTTAAATCCCCTTCAAGCCGTCAGAATCAATACTAAATACACCCTCAGAGCCATGAGTAGCCATGCGCGAGGTCACAGAGAAGAGCATGAAATTGAACCGTGATTTAGAGAAAATGCTGGTTGAGGCTCTAGAACGAGACCTGTTGGTTCGAATCGGTTGGGGCAGGAATGGTGATGAAAAGCCAAAAGAAGGAGAAATAGGGGTGATAACTCATCTTCCTGAAAAATCTAGAGTTTTACTACTAGGGAACCTTGGTGAATGCTGCGGCGCTATGAATAGAGGAGGCACCCTCACCATTCAGGGAGGATGTTCCTCCATGGCTGGAGCATTCCAAGAGGGAGGAAGACTGATCATCGAGAAGGATGTCGGCGATAGAGTTGGTTCAAATATGACTGGAGGGTTCATCAATATTCAAGGATCTGCTGCCAATTTTGCTGGAGAGTCTATGAAAGAAGGAACAATCTTAATCCGTGGACATGCAGGAGAAAAAATAGGCGCTGGAATGTCTGGGGGAAATATAGTCGTTCTAGGCTCGGTTGGAAAAGATCCAGGTTTAGGAATGATTGGAGGAAAGGTGTTTGTAGCAGGAAATTGTCCGCCTGCTGGCGAGGGTGCTGAAATTAGAGAAATTAGTCCAAAGGAAATTATAGAAATTTCAGAACATCTAGAACCACTTGGTTTATCGATAAATAAAGACGCATTAGTGATAGTACCTTCAGAAAAAGATCCTGTAGTTTTGGAACGTCCAGAAATTAGCATCATGGAAGGTCTAGAGAAGATATTATTGGTACCATCTGGAAAGAATAGACAAACACTTTATGAGAAATTAGATACTAGCACTATGCTGAAATCGGTAAATGAAGATGGTGGTTTAATATTCCCAATTCCTTGGTTGGTAGAAAAAGATGAAAAAATGATTATCGAACATGAAGATGAAATTCAGCAGCCTTTTTTGGTGAGGAAATCACCAAGAGATATCGACTTTTTAATAGTAGATCAAGAAAATATAGTCGATGCATCAGAACATCTAAAAAAATGCTCAGGCATCGTCGTAAACTTGGAATCACTGCCTAAAATGAACGATGCAGAGTTAGAGGGTTTAATAATTTCATTAAGAAGTAAAATGATGAAAAAGTCTATTGTAATGCTAAGAGACAGAGTTGACAGGGTAGAAAATCTATTGAGGATGATTATTGATTTGAATTTGGATGGTGCTATCATTAATGCCTCAACACCGGGCGGAAGTAGAGCATCAGCAGCATTACCTAGGATTGGTTTAGCATCAAGAGCAATGAACATAAAAGAACAAGGAAAACATTTGTTACTCAAACTAGATGAAACTCCAACTGCTGAGGATTTTATTGTCGCAAAAGGGGCTGGTTGTTCATTAATTGTCGCTCCGAATAAAGACGAAAAGATAGAGGAAACTCTTCTTTGGTTAAAGTCTACTTTAAATGGTTGGATGTCAGATTTAGGTGTCCAAAATCTAAATGAAATAACTAGAAGAAACTTAAGGGCAGTAGATTATGATACAGCAGCTATTTCTGGCCTGAGGTTGATTGGTTATGATCGACCACTCCCGATGTGGCTTGGGAACTAGGTGATATTATGCCAACACTGAAATTTAATCACAGTATATTACGATATCTTCAAGAGATTAACCAGACCAAATATGACCCAGTTGATTGGGAAAATAGGATGCCATCAATAGGTTGTGTAGTAGAAGGAAATGATGAGGAAGGAATAGAAATAGAAATTTTTCCGGATAGGACTGACTTACTTAGTCACGAAAATATCTCAAGAGCGGCCGACGCTTTCTTAAATTCTGGTATAAAATCACCCGAACTTGAGATAAAAGAAGGGGATACATATCTGGAAGTAGATGAAAGTCTGGTGAATATACGCCCAATCATACTTGGTGCTGTTGTAAGGGGAGTGAACAACGGAACAAGTAAAAAAGAAAAAGATGATTTCATTCAATCATTAATGGACCATCAAGAAAAATTACATCTCACCTTAGGCAGGAAAAGAAAATTTGCATCAATAGGCGTTCACGATTTATCTCAGCTAACTCCACCGTTCAAAGTCATCACAGTGAGCAAAGAATATAAATTTACACCTTTGGCTGAAACTAAAGAAATGAGTATTGAAGATATACTAAAAATCCACCCAAAAGGAAAAGAGTATGCGCCTCTAATGGCTGATTTAGAGGATTACCCATTGATTATTGATGCAGAAAGCAAAGTTCTTTCATTTCCCCCAATTATTAATGGTGACCATACAACTGTCAATGAAGATACAAGCGATTTTTTTATTGACGTAACCGGTTGGGATGAAAGATCATGCGAAGCATGTTTATTGTTGATCTGTTTATCGCTTGCAGAAAGGGGAGGAAAGGTTGAATCAATCAATATCAGGGGTTGGGATGAAAAGACTACAGTTATTCCAAGAGGTGATCCTAAAGAGCATAAGGTACCGGATAGATTAATTACAAAAATACTTGGAAAAAAATTGACCAAAAACGAAATCAAAAAATCAATTAGAAAAATGGGCGGAGAATTATTAGAAACTAGAACTGTGACAGATGGCCCCGATAAAGTAGAGAGATGGGCAGATTGTATGGTTGGAGACCAAGAACACGTAATTTCAATGCCTAGATGGAGAAATGACATAATGCATCCTATTGATATTGTTGAGGATATTGCCATAGGATATGGTTATGAAAATTTACCAGAACAACTATCAACAGTACACTTAGATTCAATCCCCCTGCCTTCATCCAACCTAAACAGAAGAATCAGTGCGAGCCTATGTTCATTGGGACTTCAAGAAACTCAAAGTTTAACATTATCAAACAAACAAGATCAATTTGAAAAAGTTAGATGGAAAGAAAAACATAAGAGTACAGTAATTTCAAACCCAATAACCAAAGAACACACAATGCTAAGACAGCATATACTTCCTTCGTTGTTAAATCTTTTATCCGCTAATAGACATCACGAGCTGCCTCAAAGAGTACATGAATTAGGACATGTAGTTCAGGATTTTAAGAACAGAACTAGGCTTTCATGGGCATGTGCGGAAGTTGGAGGTGGATTTTCAGCCGCCAAAGGTATCGCAAGCGCTTTACTTAGAGACTTAGGAGCCGATTTCTCGACAGTAAAATGGCAAAAAGTTGGTCAAGATGAAGGACCTTGGATAAATGGTCGAGGAGCAAAGGTATTTGTTGCCGGTGTAGAAGTCGGACAGATTGGAGAAATTGACCCTACAGTATCCTCTAAATTTGGACTGAAAGTTCCGATACATGCCGGCGAATTTGATGTTGATGCACTAGGCAGGGCTATACCTGACCCTGTGCTTTAATTTAGTTCATTTTTTCTCATCCGAGAGCAAGGCCATAGCATCAATGAAGGTTTTATTTGTTAGATGTGAACGATTATTCTCGTTATTTTTTTCACTTCTAACTTCCCTTTCATATTCAACGACTACATTCTCTTCAACCGAAGATATTTTCTTGCCCGCAGATGATTTCTTTCTGAACGGCCATATCGGTGCCATAGCATTGCAGCGGCGACTAGGGACTTCAACACTTCCCCGATTTCTGAACAAAACAGGGAGATAATCAAAGAGTAGAACACTCAGGATGCTATATGATGAAAGGTTTCGCGGCACTATTCATCACGTCTTTGCTTCTGGTTCAAGTCGGGATTATTACTCACGATTATGAATTAAATCGAGCAACAAATGTAAATTTATCAGACCATGAACAAGGAGATGACGATTCGATTAGTTTAGATATCCTCTTAGTTGGGAATTCTTATACAAGTTTTAACGATCTAGATTTGGAATTAGAGACGATAATAGATACCTCAGGTGAAAACTCCAACGTAAAGTCAATTACTGGTGGAGGTATGAAATTATCGGATCATCTAGAGGATTCAAATCAGCAAGGCAGTGAATTAAACTTAGAACTATCCGATGGCTATGATTACGTAATATTACAAGAGCAAAGTCAGATTCCTTCTTTTCCAACAACTTCTGAATTTTGGCTCGATGGTAAAGACGCTGTTGGAGAACTAAATGAAAGAATCAATGCAGAAGGGGGCGAAACAATCCTGCTAATGACCTGGGGGAGAAAAGATGGAGATATAAACAATCCAAATCGAAACCCGGATTTTTTGACAATGCAACTTCACCTTCAACAAGGTTATGAAATGTACCTTGAAAATTCAACGAAAAACGAAAAACCTGTATTCATAGCACCTGCTGGGCTCGCGTTCAAAAATATTTATGAAAAGGTCAACGAAACAGGTATTGACCCCTCTCAAGGCGAAAATTCCTTTTCTAACCTTTACTCAGATGGCTCCCATCCTTCATTGGATGGTACTTACCTTACGTCATGTGTGATTTACTCATCGATTACTGGAGAATCACCTGTTGGAGAAAACTTCCCCTCAGATATCTCTCCGGTTAGAGCATTAGAATTGCAAGAAGCTGCAGCAGACACTGTTTTCAATAATACTCCTGACTATTTATACCCATTCGAAGTTGAAGACGGCCCAGGTGTAGAATTTGGACCTGAATCGGGTTCTGTATTTGCAATAGACCCAGGGAATCTTATAAATTTAAATGTTAATTATTCGAATCTTGCTGAATTTAATGACATAGTCAACATTAAGATTACTGGTCCAAGTGACTGGATAATTGATTGGGAATACTCTGCAAACCCTTCATCAGGATTTGATTTCGAAATTAATTCAGATAGTACTAAATGGACTGAATTCTCAATAACTTCCCCAATCACTGAGAATGGAATGCCTTTAGCAAACTCTTTACATCAGTTTTCAATGGAAATAAAATCCAATTCAACCGAAAGTAACGACTGGTATAACTTTTCGATGAAGTATGGTTACTACCATGGTGTTGAAATACTAAATGGAGGAGGTACTTACTCTATCTCACCATATGATGTGGCAACAATTGAAATGACTGCAAAAAATCTGGGTAATACACAAAGGGACATAGGTGTAAGTGTTAGACCTGTAAACGAAAATGGGAGTCCTCTAGGAGATTTTTCACAGGCATTCTCATTGGATAGCTGGAATGTATTCATACAAGATAAAATGGAACTTAGTGCAATGTGGCCAAATGAAACAGGAAAAGTAAGACTTCAAATCCAGTCCCCATATCAAATTACAGGTACCATCTTTTTTGAAATTGTGGTTTGGAGTACTGCTGAACCTAATGAGCTAGTTAATGTAACTCAAAGGATAAATATTGTACCAAGATCCGGAGGTAATCTAGAGTTGAATAACATTGATTGCCAGTTTGAAACAAAACCCGGAGAAAGCTGTCGGACAGAGTTGATTGTAGAAAATACTGGCGATATTCCATATAACTTTGAATTGAAAGTACAGGATACCCCGGATTGGATAAGGTTCAATATCAGTGAGGATAATGTGAATCTGGACGCGGGCCAAATTAAAAATCAAATACATTTGAATATAACTGTAGAAAATGGTACCTTATCGGGTGAATCGGCTGAAATCTCTGTTGAATTATGGGTTGACGGATGGAATCCGGAAACCATCACATTCGAGGTGGTTGTTGGAGACTACTTCAGTTGGAATTTAATTAATGAAGATTACAATCATGATTATGATTACGAAAAGAGAACCGTGAATATCTCGGCAAGCTGGACACTGAAAAATATCGGAAACCAAAATGACGGAATAGTAGTCAATTTAGATTGTAATATTTTCACAGATTTTGAGCTTGAAGTTCCTCCAGAGGCACAACAGCAAAATTCTCTCAAACCACGTTCCTTCGAAATATTAGATGTTAAATTGAACGACACTATTAGTTTCACAGCATGGATGAACATATCTTATGACGAAATTTCTCAAGCTATGTTTTATGTGGAGGGACCAACACTCACAATTGAAGCGAGATCAATCAGAGACCCTAGAATAGTGTTTGAAAATACCATTACCGAAAACGAGGATTTGTTTGAAATTAAATCAGAATACACAAATGATAAAGATGGAGAAAACATAATAATAGAATTTTTTAGAGTGTGGCAGACGGTAATAATCAGTATGGTGGTGGTATTATTTGGAAGCATTGGAGTTGTAAAAGCAATACAATATCGACTAAAACAAGATCGGATTAGACTAGGTTTACCGGCAGAAAATGATGGAGAAAAAGCAGTAGATTGGATGTCGAAATTTATAAAAAAATCAGAGCCGAAAATATTTATCGAAAGTGAAACGATAGATTCTGAGGATTTCAAGACCGATTTTATGGACAAAACAGATTCGAAAGTAGCAATTAAAAAAATCCCTCCATCAAGGTACGAAATTGAGGTAGCAAGCAAGTCATTAGATAAATCTCTTACCGAGAAATCACTAGACGAGATAGTAGAATTAGCCGACGATTTTTCGACAAACAAAAAAATACATCCGCTTAATTCAAATCTAAAGGCCGACGATTTTGAGTCAAGGCTTTCAAAATTACGCAAAAGGAACAACGATGAATAAATGTATCAATTAGGAGTTGATGAAGCAGGTAGAGGGCCCGCAATAGGGCCACTAGTGGTTTGCGCCTTGGGTGTTCCAATTAAAGATAGAAAAATATTAAGCAGTATTCAACCCAGAGACTCAAAAGCCCTTTCTTCGAAGAAAAGAAAAGCTCTTTCTGAGAAAATATATTCAGAAATAGAACAAAGGAATTGGAAAGTCGGAATGATTACTTGTAGTGCATCAAGAATTGATAGGGAAAGAGAGCATTCCAACCTAAACATGTTAGAAGTTGAATTATTCAAAGATTCAATAGATGCTACAGAAATACATCAAAAAAAAGGTATAATATATGTTGATGCATGTGATGTAAATGAACAAAGATTTGGAAATCAAATTAAAGAATTGTTAGGCAAAGAATGGGATAAATGGGCAGTTGAATCAAGACATAAAATGGATTCCGACAATGATATTGTAAGCGCCGCAAGCATTTTGGCTAAAGTACATCGGGATGAGGAGATAAAAAGAATTGGACAGGATCTCGAAATGGATATTGGCAGTGGTTATCCGTCCGATCCTAAAACTAAAATTGCAATCAGAAAATTAGTAGTGGGAGAATACCCAAACAAATATTTGAGGTGGACATGGGCAACTACGGAAAGAATTTGGATGGAAGAGAACAATAAGCCTCTACCAAGAAGAAGTCATGTTGAAGGAAATACCAAGCAATCAACAATAAGTGATTGGTAAAAAATGAAATGGAGATGTCTATTGGTTGGTATGATAATATGGTTGACGCGAGAGATTGGGATTCTGAAATCATTGATATTGTCAGGAAATATGCGCTACAAAATGCCGTAGAATATGATGGTGCTGGACAAACTGGTTCGGTTTTAGGACGTATACTTGGAGAAAGGTCTGACCTAAGAAAAAAAGCTAAAGAAATCAAACAATTAGTCGATATTGAGGTAAAGAATGCTAACAACATGGCTAAAAATGAGGGTGTTGACAGTGTTCGAAAACTATTAGAGAGCATTAACCCTGAAGCATTAAACAGGCAAAAACAGGTAAAAAGGACTGGATTAAAAGATTTACCAAATGCAGAAAAAGGAAATGTAATTTTAAGATTTGCTCCAAATCCCAATGGGCCGCTGACACTGGGTCATGCCAGAGGTGTGACAATCAACTCAGAATATTCAAGAATTTATGACGGGAAAGTTGTATTAAGATTCGATGATACGGACTCCAAAGTCAAACCACCTCTTAAAGAAGCATATTCTTGGATTAAAGATGACTACAGATGGTTAACCGGCATGGATCCAGATATAGTGGTCAGAGCATCTGAGAGAATGGATGTTTACCTGGATTATGCGTTAAAAACTTTACAAATGGATTTTGGATACGTCTGTAAATGCCCAGCAGAAGAATTTAAAAAATTAAGAGATAAAATGGAAGAATGCCCTTGCCGAGCAAAAACACCAAGTCAGAATGTTTCCGACTGGCGTGAGATGATAACTGGATTACTCAGTGAGGGGGATGCCGTAGTTAGAATCAAAACAGACATTAACCTTCCAAACCCTGCACTCAGAGATTGGCCTGCATTAAGAATTCAACATGCAACCCATCCAATGGTTGGAGAAAAATACAAGGTGTGGCCACTATTAGACTTCCAAAGTGCAATCGAAGATCATGAACAAGGTGTGACTCATATTATAAGAGGGAAGGATTTGATGGATTCAACAAGAAAGCAGACATTGTTGTACGATCATTTTGGATGGAAATACCCCGAAACATTGTATTGGGGAAGAGTTAAAATCCATGAATTTGGAAGTTTTTCGACATCCAGTATGGGTAACGAAATAAAAAAAGGAAATTATTCAGGTTGGGACGACCCAAGGCTACCAACCCTCTCTGCACTTAGGAGAAGGGGATTTGATCCCCAAGCAATGAGAGATTTCTGGATTGACCTTGGTCTAACCCAGAAAGATATTTCGGTTTCATTACAGACAATCGAGTCTTTTAATTCGAGTAAGATAGATTCAAGATGTGAAAGAAGAGTCTTTGTAAGAAACCCCGAAATAATCAGATTAGACGACAATGATGTCCCAGTAGAAAAAAAATTATGTCTCCAAAAACATCCTTTTAGTGAAATTAAAGGGCAGAGGGAATGGGATTTAGGAAATATGGAGGTATACATAGAATCAAAGGATTTAGGAAGTAATAAGATTCGTTTGAAAGATTTTGCAGATATTGAAATTCAAGATTCTATCGGTGTAATAAATTCAATAGAACGAACCGATAAAAGACAAATTGTGCACTGGCTTCCGACATCTGTTGGTAAGAAAGCTGTTCTTACGATTCCTAAAGGAAATGAAATAATCATTGAAGAAGGTTTCATGGAAAATGTCGAAATTAAGAAAAACGACATAGTACAATTAGAGAGAGTAGGATATGCAAAAATCGAATCGAACGAGGATATAGTGAAGTTGCTTTGGTTACACGGATAGGTTATTAATCAGGTCAAAATGAAGTAATTTGCATCTATCATGCGTCGCATTGAAGTTAGATAAGTCGACCAGACTACTGATGAACGGACACTTGGCGCCCAAGTCCCTTGCTATAGTTGGACTACTGTTAGTTTCGTTTTTCGCTACACCTGCTTTCGGACAAGATACAGGGAGTGAAAACACCTCTTGTTGTATTGAGACAAGTTTTGACCTGTTTTTGTTAGAAGAATCTTCCAATGGCAAGCTTTCACCATTTGAAAATGAACTTTCAGAAGAATATGAAGCAACAGTTACAGCATGGCAAGCGGGAGAAGTAGAAGTTGGAACTTGGGAAGTTATATGGGGGACAGAGGGGGAATACCCAGCGGACACTTGGAGTTTTACTATCCCTTACTTAGTTGAAGGTGCCGCAGGTGTAACAATCAACGCCACATTGGACATACGTATAGGTGGATCATTTTATTCAGGAGATTCGGGGATTAATGGAGTAGAACCTATTCTCAATGATGAAGGATTTCTCGAAATCAACGTCGAAGTATCTTCTGGTTCTGTAAATGATGGTGATAAATTAGAAATTTCTCTATCGATAAATAGCCTTCTTTTCTCTAATCCGACACAGGAGGCAGGTTTGACGTTCAAATGGGGCACTGAAGATTCCTTAGGAAAGGTTACAGGGAAAATGCCCCTAGTCGATATCAGAATAAAAGAGGCCAGTGTTACTTCTGGTCTTGTATACTTTCCAATTGTCTTAAACTCAGGATTCGGAGGGGAGATGTGGTCTTCATCTAGTGGCAGTTTCAACTTACAAGGTTCACCGTTGACGCTGAGTCCGATAGCGACACCAACAGAATCCGGAGTGGAAGTGACATTTGTCTGGGAAATGCCCGATGAAACAGATAGTGGAACATATTCTACTGAATTTATACTTTCACCCCAGTCGGGTTTAGAAATCTCGGTTTCGAAAAACCATAACATAGATGTGGACGATGATGGAGGAGGTGGTGGAAGTTACTACCCCTCTTCTGAGCCTCTCAGGGACAGCGGTTCAAAAATTAGTGTTGAAATTGATATTGAATTTGAAGGCGATTCAATTAAAAAAAGTATTGAAATTTCCTTCGATAGTGCTATGTCTCAATGGATGAGATGGGGCATGGATAATATCGGAAACTCTAGTCTAGATTCAAATAGCTGGTGGAAAAATCTAAATTCGTACTCAGATTCAGTGGCTACTTCTCATAGGAATAACGGAAAAGTGGATGATGATGAACTTCAAGCATTGAGATCTCACATAACAGGGTCATCATCAGATATGCGCTCATTCATGCAAAATGGTTTATCTTTAGACATAGAATCAATTCTCGGCATTAATCCTGTTGACTTAGGTCCTACTGAGTACAAAATAAATATGGGCGGAACTAGATCTTTTGCTGCAGAAGAGATAACTATTGAGATTGATACTTCTTATCCTATAATTGAAAATGAAAGACAGCTTTTGATTGAAAATTTCATTCGCAACCCATCAAATAATTACTGGGAAGAGTTAGATGTAGATCTTGAAATCTCAACTTCGATGTTAACTGGATTAGGTCCTGTGTCTGCAGAAAATATCGATTTTGAACACAGGAGGTGGATTTTCCTAGAAACCATAAATATAAATCAAGAAAATCTAGATGTGGATGATAACTTTAGGATAGAATTTCTTCCATCTGGAAACATGGCCTTCAGCCCATTAATTTCCGCAATGTTATGTGTTTTTGCTTTGTGTATTGCCATAGGTATGGGATTGTTCTTAACTAGAAACAGAAGCAGTGCTCCGGCATTAATCTCGGTAATTTCATTGGGTGGTTTGTCCTTAGTAATTTACGTTCTAGGTATGCCAATGCAAATCGTATTAGCAGTTGTCGCGTCCAGTATTCTACTTGTTTTTCCAATATCTCTCGTATCTCCAAAATCTAACAGCAAAAATGGGTCAAAGAAAAAATTACCCAAAATCGAATGTCCAGCTTGTGGTACAAGTAATCCAGTAGAATCCGATGTCAGGCCTCTGAGAATAGAGTGCTCGGGATGTGAAGTAATGCTTAGGATCGAAGAATAATTAGATCACACCGTCTCTGATCAATTTGTCAATTACTTTACTTGAAGCAATTTTTGGACTACTTTCATTCCAATATAATTTTGCAAGGGAAATCTGTCCTGCTAAATCAGTAGACCATCCTGGAGCAAGAACACAATGCCATATTGTTTCTTCTAATCTTGATGTCGACGGTTTCGATTTGATCAAAGACCCTCTGACTAGATTAGATAGAACTCGTGCTTTTCCCTCTAAATCGAGACTAATCCATCTAGATGAAATAGCATTCAAAGTATTTTCTTCAATCCATTCATAATCAGAGACATTTGGTTCCGGCACTTCAGGTAAAGGAACTACTTTAATCAAGCCATCTTCAAGAAGGAAATCCCGAAGTGCTGAGTAAATTGGATCATAGGTATTATCCATAGCGGAATTAATCCAATTTCCAGAGATTAACCACGGACGTAATCTACGAGTTCTGATACCGTTTGGAGAAATCAATTGAGCAAGAGCATGGGCTTGAGAAACGGATGTTAGTGGACCTTTTCGGGGATCGCCTTTGTGACTAATTAACCCGTCAACAATCATCGTAGATAATGTCAATCTAAAGGGGTTGGTTTTGAGAGATGTAGTCTTTGAATCTCCATCAATTATTTTTATACAAGGTAATTTATCTGGATTATCAGTTGAAAATCTCCGTCGATAAGTAATTCCATTATCTACAAGAGATGATTCTAGGACCGCCATAGAAAAAGAAGAAGACAATGTTGGTAGGCATAATAACAGTAAAGGCTCATTTAACCTTGAAATTTCTTTAGATGCAGATAATAAGATTTCAGCCACAGGAGAGAATTGAATCTCGTTGACTAACAACCTCATGATATCCCGGAGAGGGATGTATTACATATCTTATGGGTAGAAATCATTCAACCATTAATCTCAATTGGTCACGTTTGTATGTCCAAGTTGAGGATATGCGTCCGGTAGTAACATAATACTTAGCAAGACGACGTAACCGGGATTCACATAGTTCTAGTTGACGGCGATTATGCAAATCTTTCTTGTTACTTGAGAGATGATCAATTAGACTTAGGGCTTTACGCATTAAATTCATCATATCCTCGGGATATGTTGATGCTAAATTGTTTCGAGATAGTGTCTTGGATATTCTCTCTCCCGTAACCAATCTTACGTCTGGAACAGCATGCATATCTCTGAGCAAAGTTCCAATTTTGGCAGACGAGTGACCTTCATTTGCATATTTTAAAATCAATTCTTCCACTGTAGCTTTGTCAGATTCAGACCATGGAGGTGCTGTGTCATTATTGGGCTTAGAGGACCCACTAGTTCCTTTTCCTTTACTGTGCATACGTGCCATCTAGAGACCTCGGGTAGCCCGCCGACTTGCTGCCCCTCTTTAATCGCTACGCAAACTCATACAACCAATTATGATCATAATCTATGTTGTGCTTTTGCCAATCTGCTAGGTCCATTTGGCCATTCCCAGCTGGCAGCTTCTGCACGAGCAGAACCTATCAACTCACCGTTCTGATAAACCAAAATCTCATCTCCAATTCTAATATTCCCACTATATTCAACGACGTTTGAAGAAAATAAATCACCTCTCCAATCAACTCCGGGTGTGATGCTAGCAGTCGGAAATTTTTGGCTTTCAGCCAGAAGAGGTAGACAAGCCTTAGTAAATGAAAATCTTCCTAGTCGAGGGTTCCACAATGCTAATTGTTTACCCTCTTTACGAATTGTGTAAATTGGAGGTCGACCCTGTATTCCAGTCCCATCTAGCCAATCAGCGGTACCATGTTGAAACCTTGAGAGCGCTCTTAATTTACCCAACCTATGCTTACTTTCTTTTGGATCTTCTAAATTGTAATCGGCAACAGATTTTTCAACCATTTCTTTCAGGTATTCAAGTGCTTCAGGAGAACCCGCGGACATTCCCCTTCTAGTATCAATAATCTCGGCAGAATCATGGGTCAGATCTATGCCACTATGATTTAGAACTCTCAAGAATTTGTTCCTATTAACGTAATCAAAAAACATTTCACGAATGGTTTTTAATTCATCGATATCCCAGTCCCCTGTAACTGGAATATCATAGTTGGCCGCTGGCCAAATATCCTCAAGTTCTCTTGGAACTAAACCAAGTGGTGCCGTAACCATCACCTCATGAATTGTATTGGATGTAATTGATCTACTAAATCTCTTGTGTGAGGAAGAAAGTCTGTAAGGTTTCATGGCGGAACACGGCAATAATACCATTACCATAGACTGATGCTGAGGAGGTTGGTGAGTTTTTGATACTCTTTTTCGCCAATCTTGGATCAACGGGTCGTTTCGACTTGAGAAACTGTGGCATCTTAGTTCGTGAAATTGACCCTTAATTCTAGCAAGGCCACATTCTCCACCATCAAGGGAAGACATATTCGAATCATGAATCCTTAATCTCTCAACGGACCTGGGGCTAGAGATAGACTGTTTTTCTACTAATTCTCTTAAATTGCCTTCCCTAATTGCGACCCTGGTTGCGGCCAAAGAGTTTTTCCAACATTGAATTTGGAATTTCATCGAGGAATCTTCATCTATTGACTTCTCCACTTCCCTAGGGCCATTTTCCGACAAAATTACTCCAAGAGAACTGGCGTGCCTAGACCTTGCTAAATCGAATATATCAACTCCCATCCACGCTAGAATTGCACAATTATCAGGCCCCCCAATTCCAGGAGTCCAAATCAAAGATGACGGGAAACGTGTTCTTATGGTGTACAATGCCTTAGATAATAGGCCTTTTTGATTAGCTAACTGTGGAGCATCAGTTAGGATGATTATTGACGGCAGCAGGTCTTTATCATTGAGCTTCAAATCATGGTGCAGAGATTGCCAAGAAACAGGTAATACTTCTCTACCATTACCGAACTCTCCTGAGTTAGATTCTACAAGGCTAGGAGGTAAAACTAACCCCTCGTTAGCATGCCAAATATCTACTTTGTCAAATGGAAGAGTTAAGTTTGTTCTGGTCTGAATAGAAATTTTGGCTGGCAAACTACTAGAATCTCTTGAATATTGAAACGGAGCAATGGAATATGGTAAATCTTCATCATCTTCACAGAGAATTATCGCTGGAGTCCAAGAATTTGGAGAATTTCGGTCACCAAGGCTAAATAAACGACCAAAACGTTGTCTGGCGACCACGCTTCTGGCTAATGGCCTCTCTTCCATACATACCGCTGACGAAGCATTTCGCTTGAAGCATTCTAAGAGGAGGCCGTGTCCGAAGGGATGTGAGACGAACCGCTGCACTGTTGATAACAGTATTATTTTTTGTTTCGGGAGCCATGGTTGCTAGTGGTCAAAATGAAGAAGAAAAACTACTTCTAGAGGAAAATATAATTTTAGAAGGGCCGTTTTGGTACAGTGTATCTTGCTTGAAAGTTAGTTGCCCAGGTTTGACTCTAGAAGTCGACAACAATGAAGAAATATATCTGATAAATGACAATCATCAATTAGAGTGGGGGGGTTATCTCCAAAGTGGAGCCGTTGTTAGTTTATTTTCTAGTTCCGAAATTACTCTCCAAGATATTCAAATTAATAAAATAATCAGAAATAACTTATCTGAAATTGAAGAATACGATTTAATTGATTCCATCCCCTCTCCGGGAAACCAGGGAAGTTTTCAAGAAATAAAAACAGAAGATAACTGCACATTGGGAGTTTGTGAGTCGAGCCTTAAACAAAATCATAGGTTTACGGAATTCATAGGAGTTCTAGAAAATAACTCCGACAAAGATTCCATACAAATATATGGAGAACCCGGAGATGCAATTGTGATTTCTAATATCACTGGAAGCAGCAATCTTAGAATGGAAGTTTGGTATAGAAATAATACTGTCAAAGACCTGGTAATAAATGAATTGCAGTTAACTGAAAACTTACTTGAATTTCCCAAGGAAAGTGAATTATGGATTCGAATTGTTTCATCATTGAATGAAGGAATGCACCCATATAAACTTGACATATATCGGAATAATCAGTCAATGGAATTTGGAAACAGTGGAGAATTACAAGTTCCATGGAATAATGGTGAGCCACTGTCATATGAAAAATCATGGTACTATGAATCCTATCTGGTCAAATCAGATTATGATGGGGATTCTATCCAATTTGAAATTGGGGCCGATATGAAGTCCTCATTGCAATGCTCAACCAGCAGTGATAGTGTTTATTTTAACATCTATTTGGTGAACCACTCCGGAATTATAGAAAATATTACTTCTGAAGACGGGTCATGTCCGAATACAATAGAAACAAATGGAGACACTTTCTCAGTAGAGATTGTAATAAAGTCTAGTGAAACTATCAGATGGAATATTTCATTCAGTCCATTGAGGCCTTTTGATGGAACAAAGTTTTCTGATGCACCTGAGTCAAGATGGGTAGATGTCCCTGATGAGAGATGGGATGAACTCCTTTTAGATTCAGAAATATCAGGAAGTCTTCACAGCGGCGACAATATAGATATTTATTTAATTAGAATCTATGATAATAATGGATCTAGAGTTTACCTGAATGAAGTAATTAAAACTGAAGTTAACTACACTATTCAAGAAATAGATCAAGAAAGTGGAAAACTAGTAAATACCTCAAATGGAGAGGTAATTGTCTTACCTATTGGAAATCACACTCTCAGAATAGAAAGAAGAGCGGCTCCTGAAATATCAGTAAATTACGCTTTCAAATTAGAGTACCTTGGAGTATATGAAGCGCCTTTAATAGAAGATTATGAAGATCTTTCATGGATGTTCAATAATTTCTATGTTTTAATTGGGGTTTTGATGCTAACTCCATTAATGGTAGTTTTGTTTTGGAACAGAGGTATTTTGCTACGAGATAGAAATAGTTCAATGAAGATGAAAATGCATGAAAAGAAAAAATTAATTAGGATTAGGGATAGGATTTCTAAAGAAATTAATAAGAATATAAACAATGAAAAAATCATTGACTCTGCATTAGTCCAACTTGGAGAAAGCCCTTGGAGATATATTAACGAAATATGGGGTGAACCTGAATTAAGTCATAGAACTGAAGAAATTGAATTGAGTGCTTGGAAAGCATCAGACAAAGATAAAGTTCTTCTGTTGGGTTTAAAGACATCTAAGTTAGATTGGGATGTTGCATCAATCAAATTTAATTACCCAGAAGGTAAGAGATTATCTATAGTAAATGTGTCTAATAATTTTCTTACTAAAGAAGACGAAATCTTCCTCAATCGACTGTCTAAAAACTCACAGATATTCTTGAGAATATCATTAGAGGGAGAGTCTGCCACCCTAGCTCTCGAATTGTCAGGATTAGTAGAAGAAAGACCTATGGCTGCAACTCCGTTCAAGGTAATTAAGTGGGACTAGCCATTTCGCCTTGAATTGGCTTCTTTGCGTATTTTTCCTTCCAACTCTTCATCAGAGTAACTAATTTCATTCTTTAAATCAATCAATTTTTTCTTTAATGACTTAGATATCTTTTTTGGGACATCTAATTTTAGTAACACCATTATTGAACCGCGACCGCGACGAGCCCGATTACTTGGTAATCCTCTACCTTTAATTGAAATTGTCTGGCTGGGTTTTGAACCTGGAGGTACTTTGATCTTTAATAATTCACCATCAAGATGAGGAATTTCAACCGTTGTGCCAAGTACCAAATCAGTAAATGGTAGTGGTAATGCCATTAACAGATCGGATCCGTCTCTTTCAAACCACTCATGCTCAATAACGTCTATTTCTATGTATAAATGACCGGGATCTCCTTTCGCAGATTTTGACGACTCACCGTAACCTGACATTCTCAGTCTTTGTCCATTTTCAATACCGGGAGGAACAGTAAATTGGACTTTCTTCGTTTGGTTTGCCCGCCCATTTCCTCTGCAACTAGAACACGGATTTTGAACAATTCTACCATCCCCCTTACAGGATGGACAATCGCTCACAACTTGCTGAGTGAAAGGGCCTAATCTCTCAATTCTTTGAATACGACCTCGCCCATCACAGGCAGGACAATCACGGACATCCTCAATATTCCTTGCTCCACGGCCATCACAATCTTTACAAGTTTTCAATACATCGAATTCCAACGATTCCTCGCAACCATTCATAACAGCCTCGAAAGGTACTGTGTGCCTGACTAGTAGGTCAGATCCTCTTTCTCTCTTGTTTCTTCTGGGACTTGAAGAACCGAAAATCGAACTAAACACACTTTCGAAACCCCCGCCGAATAAATCTTCTACACTAATATTCACACCTTGGAAACCCCCAGGTCCAAAAGGCGAGCCGCCTGGGATGTTGTGTCCGTAAGTATCGTATTTTCTCTTTTCACTAGGGTTAGAAAGAATTGCATAAGCCTCTTGAACTTCCTTAAATTTTAATTCAGACTCAGGATCATCTGGATTTTTGTCAGGATGATATTTCCGAGCTAAACTACGAAATGATTTTTTAATCTCCGATTGACTAGCATCCTTGCCGATTTCAAGAACTTCGTAATAATCTCTCTTTACCGACATCATCCCACCTAACTTTTTTATTTATTGGTCCTCTATGAAGTATTCTCTTTTCAGGATAGAAATGTCCCACATGATGTACAGTAAGGATTCTGGGAATTATTCAGCGTCCCACATTCCTTGCACGATATTACCTTTGGAGAGGATCCATTTTTTGATGTTACATCCCACTGGTTGTTATCGTTAGAATCATATCCCTTTATGATAGATTTACTTTTTATTTTCTTGGCTTCTTTTTTTTCCGCCTTTATTTTCTTTTTCTCAAGTCTTTTGATTGCAGATTTTTCTAATCTCTTAGAAAAGAAGGACTTAGAGGATATTGCTTTGTTATTGTCAATTACCTCTTCTTCGACGACCGCACCTATATTTTTGTGATGAGTAATGACTTCTATTTCTTGATCACCATCTACTTCCTTTTCAATCGATTCAGAATTAAGAGCCCCAATAGATCCAGACATTTTGGCTTGAATTAATACTCCCTTTCGGCCTTTGACCTGTTCTGATGCTTGCTCTTCAAGTCTCTTTATGGCAGCATCGGACTTATCCCAAAGTCCTTTGTCTTCTTGATTGTATGATTTACTTAGTCTCTTTATTGCAGCAGAACGATGATATTCATGATCTTGAATCACTCTATATCTTGAAAACATTATGAATCCAAGAAAAATAGCTATAATATGGATTGTGGTTTCAACGATTATATCATTAGATATGACTTCATTAACCACTGGTAGACCATACCTTATTGAGACTACACACAGTGTTGGCATCACTAACAACGCTCCGGAAATGGTAGTAGAGCGCTCTGTCATGACTCTTCTAACCAACTATTCAATTTCAATGATTCGTGTCTTTGGGAGGTTATTCAAACAGAGAACTCATGACTGTTGTATGTCACGGGAGTACATGGAACCACTCATCAAGATCTCCACCACTGTCCAAACATATGAGGATCCAGAAAAAGTTATTCAATCAATAAAAATATTTTTTCCAGATTTCAAAGTGAAAGACAGGTTTATGATAGATAGTTTTCCAACTAAAAATAAAGAAAGAACAATTATTGGTGAATCAAGTAGCCTAGAATATCTATTGAATCAGATTAGAATACAACGAATATTAGACACTTCCTTAGACGTAATGACTTTAAATTTAGATTCCGATTCGTCCTACTTTTACATTTCAAGACAAGCGGCTATGGCGAAAAAAGTCTCTTTCGTATTGGATGAGAAAAATCTAGGTGGCAATATTAGAATAAATATTTCCGGAGAAGATATTGATTTATGGTTAGAACAGCAAACTTGGCATGAAGGAAGAAATGAGATACCCCGATTTGCAGGTGACGAATTGACAATGAGATACGATGGTAATCCGACCGAATGGTTCGACAAAAGGGGACAACCAACCATTAATATTGACAAGGAATAGGAAATCCTTCTTCAATCCACCTCTTTATTATTGGCAAGTCGGCTGGCAACCAATTAACCTGTAATATATCTCCCTGTTGCAGCCATTTCATTTTATCATGTACCAATAACTCAATGTCGACCTCTTCCACAATTCCACAATTCAAAATTAACAATTTAATATATTTATCATCATATTCAAAAAGTTGTTCTGCAATGATGTTTGAGGGAGTTATATCTAACGACAGTTCTTCCCTAAGTTCTCGGGATAGAGCTTCAACTGGAGTTTCTCCAGATTCAATTTTTCCACCAGGAAATTCCCACCAAAAAGGCCAAGATTTCCCATCGGGACGCCTACAGGATAGAATTCTTTGATTTCTATCAAAAATTAGCCCGCCTACTACCTCAATATATGGTTTCAAAATGCATTTCAACAAACGAATGATAATTTGTAACTGTTCATCTATATTCAAGATGATTTCATGAGGGAGATGGACAAATAGGACTTTTGTTTCTTTCTCTTCATTATACATTTGATTTAGTGTTTTAAAATAGGTTTCGTTACAGATGAATCGCCCTGGGTCAACGCTCCATTCAACCCGTGAATCATTTTGAAACTCTTTAGTAATCAGAATTTCGTTTACATTTGTTCGTAGTCTATCTTTGCCATCATTAATTATTTTACAATGATTTAATTGACGGCCACATTCGTCTGGTTGGTCCATTTTATATTGATTATACGCGTATCTCTCAAAACGTATTTTTTTAGACGATGCAGAAAATCCCAAATGAATTACCGCATCAAAATTATATCCTGAAATCATTTTATGACATACTTTATCACTTCCTTTTTTATCCACAGATAATAATTCCGTGAAGATATCAATATTCTGAATGTTTGATTCTTTTAGGATTGACAGCGCTTTTTCGGAAGGGTTACCATCGAAATTTAGAAATTTTGGATAACCGGTGATTAGCACCCTTGGTATCCCCATGATATTATCCATAACTAGGAGATAGTTGGTATTTTCCATACATCTAATCGCTATCTTCATCATTCAGGTAACTTTAGGACTATCATGGGAGAAGAGCTCATTGTCAGTCTGGCTGAAGAAGAAGAGTTCGAAAAAGTAAGTAGATTGGGAGTAATTGGAGTAATTTGGAGTGAATTGAATGGAGGGATTGGCCCATGGGGGACTTTAAGACCACTATTCACACTAATTTTGTCGCTAGTGCCGTTCCTCTTCCTTGGTCAACATTTTAATCGACAACATGAGAAAGCAAATGGTTTCTTCTTACTACAATTACCACTTCTCCTTACTATAATTTTATGGTTTCTACTTTATTTATGGTCTATTTGGGATGCTTTTTTCGTTTCGACAAGAATCGTAGCTAAAGCTCATAATGAATAATTAAAAGTTATCATCGAGTTCTAAAGGACTAAAGAGGTGCCCTGGACTTGTAGATTTTGCAAGTTGGGTTCGTATAATCCCCTCCCAATCCCTCAAAAGCATTATAGCATTAACAAAAGGAATCTCTGATCCGTTGATTACCGTTCTTATTATTGTATCAAAAATATCCATCCTGTCTTGATCTATATTTCTCATCAATTTATCTATGGGGAAATCTTCTATTTTTGGGGTTTTTGAATTGCCCTCTATTGGCCTAGGCTCAGTTATTTCAGAGGGTAACTTCTCATTCTCTAATACTGCCTTCTTTTCCAGTTCGTGAAGTAAAATATTGATATATTTTGAAACTACTAGTGCTGATTCTATGATCGGCAAACTGTATTGTTTAACAAAATTAGATAAATTTTCTTGAAGGAAAAGTAATTTCTCTTCCATCGAAGCGGTAGGTGCGGGCATCTCTGCTTCTTCGTCCATGGGCGTTCCGATTAGTTGTAGGCAAATTAATGCAATGAATCTTAGGTTGTGGTCCTATCATCATATCTTATTGGAGAAGCACTATTTCCACGCACTCCATCAAGCATGTCGTCTTCTATTTCAAAGAAGTCGTTCAACCAATCCCCGTCAGTGTCCCAATTTGTTGGGTCGGTTCCGTCAGCAACCTGATCCCCATCAATATCTAAAATCCACCACCCATAGACATATTCACCGAGTCCTATGTTAGGAAAATGATACTGATCTCCTGCAAATCTTTGATAAGAATCAGCCCATTCACCGTTGCAAAGGTTTTCATCATCAGACGTATCTAAATATTGGTAATCTAAATCATTGTCATCAACAATCCATGCGAATAGTTGGTCATTATTATTTATTTTATACATTCTGAAATAATTCGATGTTAGAGCAGACGATCCTGAGCATGTACCCAGTAAAGATTCTCTAAGTTGCCACCATTCTTCAACATAATTCCCTGAACAATCATTCAACAGAGACTGCCGTACTAGAGTTGGAGAAGAAAGCGAGGCATTTACCACACCATAATATTCTTGGAAATTATTGTATGGTTGGTACTCACAATTGCCCCCAGAACAATCCCATCCACCATCGTTATCAGCATCTTGACCAGCATCATCTGCATCGGTTGCGTCATGAGTGAACCAAACCCAATTTAAGATTGGTCTAGATATAATATTATTAGTTATTTGAACTGGTTTGAGATTATTTGCAGATATCTGTTCCCACTGTACTTGTATCTTTAGATATGAAGACCAATTGTCATTTGTCTCATTCCAACCTCTGTAATATTCATAGAAATCTGGCATCATGTCGCCGTCGGTATCGTTATCCAAAGGATTCGTACCGTACTTGAAAATTTCTCGGCCATCACTAAGATTCATATCTTGAATATAATCAGTCACTTGTCCATTGGTAAATACTGGTTTCATGACCATTGAATCGTCATCTGAATCTGAATCCAGAGGCAGTGTGCCATTCTCATACTCCATTATATTGCTAAAGAACAGAGGAAGTACACCGTTACTAATTTGTTCTTCAACATTTGCGGGGGTGAATTGTCTATTTTCCCACTTTCCTTGTTTCGCCGGAACATCTTCCCATTGTCTATCATACCAACCATCTTCATCAGGATCATAATTTACATCAAGCGGATTTATTGGATTCATTGACCATCTATAATCATTTATTGGTAAATACTGTCCGTATACAGAAAAGCAATATTCCCATCCATCTGGCATTCCATCGCTGTCTGAATCTGAATCTGTTGGATCACTGATTCCCGCTAAACTAATATTAAAATTATCAGAATTAATTTGATTAATTAATCCGGATTTTTCGAAAGATTCTATCGACTTAGAAGAGAATGTTACGTAAAGCTGACTAAATGCCAACGAATAACTCATAGATTTTTCATCTATGTAAGCATTCACTGTATCTGCTCCATAAGAAACCAAACCAGTTCCGTTGGGGATGCTATCTATTGCTAATTTTTTCCCATATATTCTTGATTCAAACTCTGCTAGGTTGTCGTATGACTCGGATGGAGAGATTATTCCATCCCCGTTACAATCATAAGAATCATCATCACTATCTACAGAAATATCAGTTCCAGTCAAGAGATTCATTTCCCAACGATTATCTTCAAGATTCCACTCAGTGAACCAGTATTCGTAACCGTCACTCATTCCATCTCGGTCTGTATCTACTGATGTTGGATCTGAGATTCCAAACAATGCTTGCAGTAGTGGTTTGGCGGTAGACCCTGATTGCCAATCAGAAAATTGTTGAAGTGCAAGCTGTGCTCTTCCTTCTTTGTTGAAAAGAATTCTATAAACTCTGTTCTCTGCTTCAGATGGATCGAGATACTCTGCCTCTTCCCAAAGTCGAGGGGCATCTGGAGGTGACAAACCCCCATTAAAGGGATTATTTAGAGTCAAGTTAAGTTCAATTTGGTCTGAGATGCCATCATTATCTGAATCATAATTTCCATCATTTGGCACCAGGGGGTTGAGAGTCCAAACTTGATCGGTGGAGTTCCATCTTGTGAAAATTAGTTCCATTCCATCCAATAATCCATCTGAATCTGTATCAGGATTATTTGGATCCGCCGTAAAGCCTGTCAGATTGATTTGTTCGGAGGTTAGGAATGAACCGAAGGATGTCGAGGATTCAGCGGACAACCAGGGATTGGGAATATATTCTCCTCCAAAGTACAAGAGGTAAAATTGAGGCACAGTAATTAGAGGATTTATCTCGGAATAATTACTTGAAATTACATTATATTCTTCCCAATTGTTCATTCCATCTCCGTCTGGGTCTCCTATACGGTCATTCTCATTCACCGGGTTAAGAGTCCAAGAGTTATCAAAAAGGCTCCATCTAGCATGATAGAACTCCCAACCGTCTGGCATCCCATCTTGATCTGAGTCAGAGCTGAGTGGGTTTCCGGAGCCAATATCTATTTCGGTAGTAGCGTTGATTAAAGAATTGTAATTAGTACTAGCAGATTCTCCAAACGAAGTTTCCGCAAAATCTTCCCAAGTATCATTGGATAAAAATGTTGTAAAATTTTCTGGGAATGGTATGTTGTTATCTGTGGCGTCTGATAAAATTATTTCTGATTTCCAGTGAAATTCCAACCAGTTAACCAGACTTTCTTCTAATTCTAAAACACCATTGTGATTGATATCATATCCGTCCCCATCAGGATTGTTTAACGCATCTGAACCGTTTAATGGATTTATTCCAGCAGCATCTGCTGACCAAGAACAAGAGTATCTAGCCTCCCAACCATCAGGTAATGTATCTCCATCTGAATCAACATTATTTGGATCTGTGGCAGTCCAATTTAATGCTGCCTCAGAAGTCTCACCGTGGGAAGGAAGGCCTTCATTAATTACATTTTCAAGAAGATTAGACCATTTGTATTCGCAGAGATTTGAAAGTCCATCATTATCTGCATCACCTAAAGCATCGTCGGGATTCCTTGGATCTAATGTCCAGAGATTGCCTCCGTTATACACATCTCCAATCCATCTTCGATTTGCAATTTCCCAACCGTCAGGCATCCCATCACCATCTGAATCAGTATCTGTAGGATCTGTCGGTCCATCAGTTCCTCCACCCGCTCCGGAACCTAACCAACCCTCAAGATGGACTGATAACGCCTCAGAACCTGCAGTTTCGTCGCAAATGTACTCTTGATTCAAATAATGGCAATCGAAGTCAGTTGACTCTGTAAACCAACCCCAATATTCTTCACCATCTGTCAGTCCATCTCCATCAGTATCTATATTTCTAGGATCTGTCCCATTGAAACCATTTTCTGAATTTGTAATAAATCGATATTCATCTAAATTAGTCCAACTTCTATCAATTCCTTCTCCTAACTCAGGATTATACAGTACACCATCAGCATCTGCATCTCTGTCTCTGTCATATGGATCTGTTGGATCTAAACCATGAATAAATTCCCAACCATCGGGCATTCCATCAAGATCTGAATCAGTAGATTGCGGGTCAATTGGCATTATATTCATATAATTCCCGGGTGATATACCCGCAAACAATATTATCGAATCAGAAGATTCTAGAGTAGATAATGAACTTACCAAACCTGGAAGGTATGTCTGATTTTCAGACATCCCGGTTACTCCCTGGTAACCTCCCTCTAAAACCCATGTGCCATCTTTGGAACCAACTATTACATGATTTTCGAAAGTGTGGATGGAATGGACGTCATTTGAGCCGGATAACCAGTTTTCTGGATTCCACATTCTATCAGAATTGAAAGCCGATAGAGGCATTGATATCAATTTTTCAAGATCTATTAAGTGTAAACCTCCAGAGGTACCAATCCATGCACCTGTGATAAGTTCAAAATTACCTGATGAATCTTGTGGCCCTGCGGGTTCCAAAACATTCACAATTGCAGATTTAGAGACATTGAGTAAATCCGCTTTTTGTACATAATTTTCTGCATTTTCCCTTGTAAAAACCCACCAAGGAGAGCCTACTGAATCAGAACCATCAGTAGTATTCCAAGCAACTAATCCTGCGTCAGTACCAATTAGAAGTAATGGACCACGGCCACCCATCTCCAAGTGTAATGCTGTATTTACGTTGGCTGCACTAATAGTCAATAATTCAGATATTGATTCCAAGTAGATTAGAGATTCGATAGCCAGTCCAGAGATTGTCACAGTCCATGCATCCGAGCCAGAAAAGACCATCAAATCTAAATTCCCATTGCCTGTATTGAGAACAGTCATTTGGTTCACTGACCCGACAGAAATACTTGATTCAGATTCTTCAAAGACTGATGGATGAATTTGAGGAATGCCGTTTATTACTTCCACGATGGTTATACCTCGATTAGTTAATAGAATCAAATAATCTCCTTCATCGTTGGACCAATCCATCATTGAATTTAAAACAAGACCTGATGGGAGATTTAACATTGTGGATACCTGATTGAATGGATCGAATATTGTAATTCCATATTCGGATCCTACAATTAGTCGGTCTCTTTGGTTATCAGAGATAATAGTATGAACACTGGCATCAACTAGCTGTGGGGAAGTTGACTGATCGTATGTCAAGAACTCGTCCTCTGGGTTAGACAAATCAATACTTCTTAGGCCAGGAGTTACGGATACTCCTTCATCGAAAAATATCATGTACTCTTCATAATTGCTGAAAGATTCTCCCCAACTGGCTGTAGCTATAGAAGTGTCCGGGATAATATATCCATCTCTATCTGAATCCCAACCATCAGAATCGGAATCTAGAATTGCATCACTGGCATTTCTGGGATCTAACCCATAATGTACCTCCCAGCCATCTGGTATACCGTCTCCAGGTACAGCCAACCCAACAGAAATAATATCTGACCATGAGTAATAGTCCGAATCGGATTCAGTTGGATCGCTACCAAGCCAACCATCACCAGTTTCTCTTTCTATGGTTTTTTGACATGCCTCTGCATCCAACATGTTCATTTCACCAAAGCACCATAAACCATCTCTCTCAGTTACCCAACTCTCTGGTGTGCCGAAAAGATATTCTTCAGAGTTAGTATATTTCTCGGTGTCATCTATTATTCCATCACGATCGACATCAAAGCCGTCTCCACATCCAAATGTAAAGTCTGCACATCGATCTATATCCTCCCACATATCGCTTGGATCTAGTGGGTCAAACCACAGACATGTCCAAGCATTGGTAGTGTTGAGATAACCTAGACCTCCTTCTGTACACATGTAGATTTCATAACCGTCGGGCAGACCATCGCCATCAGTATCAGCAACTCTTGGGTCAAGCCATTCCCTCAAACCTGATTCTGTTAATTCTCCTGGTTTTCCTGTTAATGAAACCCTGTCTGTAAAACATCTATCCAATGTGTAAGGCCAACAGTATTCAAGGAGAGCACTAGCCCCATCCCGATCATGATCTGACATGTTGTCAGTACCATTCCTTGAATCGAGACCAGATATACTGATTATCTCATCTCCCAAATTTAGAATGATGTCCTCCCCAAATAATATTTCTTCGTGAAAATCTGGTATTTTATCTCCGTCTTCGTCAGTTACCGGAGGGCCACCTCCTGCTGCCTCTCCTGGATCAACATTTTCTACCGGTGCTTGGGGCCTAGTCTGCGAAACAAAGGCCAAACTAGACAGAATTAAGACGGTCATAAGAAGGGCAGTCTGTTTCCGTCTCATGCTTTCACCACCGTTTAACAGACCTAAGCGGGTTTGTTGTATTTATGACCATGATGGAGCGTCGTTCGGACAAACACCTGTACTAACTCCATTTTGGCTTTCATGAAAAGGTCAGGAAACAGGATTGTTTTATGGTGGTAAACAGATTCATTGAAGGACTAAATGCCCCCCACCAAGTACGGTTGATGTGGGGATAGAGATTACTCATCTTGGTTCAGGAAGTAGAGGGAACTCAACTCTGTTAGAATCAGATAATTGTAAGGTCTTAATTGATTGTGGATTCTCACTCAAACAAACCGAAATGAGACTCTCCAGAATAAGAATTGAACCTAATACAATTGATGCGATTTTCGTCACTCATCATCATGGTGACCACTCGCGATCTGCACTAAAAGCCTCACAAAAGTGGAAATCTGACTTGTACTGTAATATTGAAACCGCCATTAAAATGGGGTGGAATCCAATGTCTGATTGTAAAACGTTTGGTAATTTAGAGCGAATTGATATTAATGAAGAAATTAGCGTCCTACCCATACCGATACCACATGATGACGCGGATAATATAGCCTTGATTGTGAGTAATGGAGATGGTAATAGAGCTGGCTTCGCTACAGATCTTGGGGAAGCAACAGTAGAATTGAAACGTCACTTGAAGGGTTGTACCCATATCTCAATTGAGGCTAATTATGACCATAACAAATTAATGCAGGGACCGTACCCTGACTCACTAAAAAGAAGGATTACGGGCCGCGGAGGTCACCTTTCAAACAGCCAGACTGCGAACATATTGAATGAAATTATAACCCCCCAACTTAAAACAATTGTACTGTGTCATCTGTCCGATAAAAACAATGCTCCACACCTTGCAGAAAGTGAAGTTCTGATGAATATCGGAGAGGAATTTAAAGGACAAATTTTTATTTCTGGACAATCAGGTCCAGATTTTAAAATTAGAATCGGAGAGAGAAGTGGAAATACTAAAATCGGGTAAGGGTTAAATTAGTGACCCATAACAACTCTGTGAACAGAATTTTGCACCTCTCGCATACGGTCGTTCGCACCGAGTTCGCGGAAAACTGATAGTGCTTTTTGGAGGTACTCCATTCTTTGAGAACGGTCTGTCTCAACTTCACCAAGACGGGCCAGTATTTCTCCTTTCAAATGTCTAAAATCATTGGCTTCAGCTAAAGCCAGACCTTCCAAATAATGATCTGCAGCTTCTTCTTTCCGACCTGCATCACTCAAGACTTGACCCAACAACATTTCTACTTCAACAGCACTATGAGGATCTGCCTGTTCTGAAAGAATTTCCAAAGCGCCGGAATAATGTAACATGGCTAAGTCATTGTCTTTTATTTTGGCGTAATACCTTCCCAACACCGCTCTGGCTCTGGCATGAAGGGTTTCTTGACCGTTATCCTTGGTTTCATCATGAGCTAACATCGCATGATCTCGAGCACGGTCCAATTCTCCCATTTCTAAAAATGCGGATGCCAGACGAATTCTTGAATCACATAAATCAGGATTATCCTCAGATTCCAAAAGTTCTTCTACGTTACCGTATACTTCCAAAGCGTGTCTGTTATCCCTTCTACGGCGGAAAATATATCCCATGTTATTATAAGACCGTGCTGCTGAAACAGCGTCTCTGGTCTTAATTTGGATTTCTAATGCTTGCCTGTGTAACTCCAATGCATCATCCATTGCTCCTCTTTTGACTGCTATGTCAGCTCTGGAAGACAATAAGCGTGCCAACTCCTTATTTTGTTTATTCTTACGCGCTATTGGAATCGCTGCGTCATATTCTTTTTCGGCATCATTCCATTGCCCTTGAATAGAAAGTATATCCCCTCTTAATTCCCTTACAATTCCCCAAGATCTAGAATCAAAGCCTTCTCTGTCCAATGACCTCAATATTCCTAAAAGTTCTGTATGTCCTGATTGAACTAATTTAGGTCCTTCGGTAGATAAAATTAATGCTAATTCTTCTATTTGGTTAGAATTATGCAAATGGTGGATAAATTCGATCCTATCCGTCGGGCTTGCCTGGCGGTTTCGGTACCAATTTACTGCATTATTATGCAACTCAATCCGTAGATTTTGTTCCATTGAGAGCACTAGGAATTCTCTAACTAGATCATGAACATCATAGTTTTCGCTGTCTGCCTGCCTAGCAAGTCCTTTCTCAACTAAATCATCTAACAAATCGATAGCAGCATCTAGGTCACTCAATGCACTGAGAGGCATTGGTTCTCTGAATACTGCAATGGCACCTAGTAATCTCTTTTGTGGTCCAGATAAACGACTGAAAATTTCCTTCTCCACAAATGTTTCTAGGGTTGCATGGAAAGTTCCACCTACGCTCCCTCTATTAATTAATTCAAGAACCAGTGGATGCCCTCTAGATAATGAGTAAATATGGAGAAATTGTGTGGAGTCCATATCAGGCATTGCAGAAAGAATTTGTTTGCTTGATTCTTGATCCAGTCCCTCTAAAGGCATAACAAGAGTGAGTATTTTTCCTTCAGAATCTTTCTCAGGCACAACCATCCTAAATGATCTTGAAAACATAATTACTCCGACTTGACTTAAACTAGGAATGCGTGTGGCTATTCCTCTGAGAATGGTAATAAGGGTTTCATCACCTACTTTATGCAAATCATCAATTACAATAAGACTTGGAGAATTTTTTAATCCTTCAATAATTAAATCTATAGTTACATTAGATTGAGGAATCGGAGTCGCTGCCAGATAATCAGAAAGACCATTGTTACCCATAGTTGCTTGCCATTCTGCCGTCGCTTCAAGAAATGCTCGAGAGCCTTCCCAATCTTGACAACGATGATACAATAGGTTTCTTTCATGAGTAAATCTCTCGAGTATTTTTCCCGCTAAAGCAGTTTTTCCTATACCCGCAATTCCAGGGACTAGGATTGAGGAAGACCTTTTCTCGAGAAGATTAACCATGTCATCTACTTCTTTTTCTCTACCAAAGAATTTCCTTGTCCTAGGTAAATCATTGAAAGAAGTGACCAATTGTTTTTCGATATGTTTTGATAGATCTCTCTCAATTAATTCAGCAGACAATACTGATAAATCTAAACTACCATTATCATCAATATACCTTAGAATATCTACATGCCTCAAGGGTAAATTTGTCAAATCGAGAGCATTCACGAGAGGGACACTTTGTGAAGTACCGTCCGGGAACTTAAGCCTGACATTCTGGGTACTTACTTTGTCCCAAATGCTGTTGGCTACTTTTATTCCATCGTCTGTTAGAAAGTATGCCTTTCTTTTCCGAGATACCCCAGTTACATGGGCTTGCCTTTCTACAAGCAGTCCCTGCTCCCTCATTCCCGAAATTGCCCTCGGTACGTTGGATCTAGCTATCGCAACCGAATTAGCGATACCCATCTGTGATAAAGCGAAGGGGACTTCGACCCTACCTGCATGCTCAACATAATCCCTAAGGTGTAAAAGAATTCTCTCTTGAACGCCGGGCCTAGGCACGGCCATGTTGCTCATAATGACACAGCAATCTGAATCAATACATGAAGTTTCGGTGGTGAAGTCTCTAATTTAAGTCGTCATTACGAATAATTTGGGTCTTCTATCCATTCTCCGGATTCTTCATCCCAAATCCATCCTTCCGTTGATTCATCATTGACATTAGAATCATGTGATGTGTCGTCGTCTTCATAAACAGAAATCTCCTCATCTTCAAATTCAACAAAGAAATATACAAAAGCACCTATTAAGACAAACAATATAGCAACCGAAATTAGTCCAATCATTAAAATTGACATCCCTTCGTCTGCTGCACCTACTGAAATCTTCACATCACTAGAATAGTCAGCGCCAACATATCTAAATTCAGGTGTGACTGGACCATCATCAAATCGAGAAGAGGAAATATCAAGAGACCAAGTAGAGTTATCATTGACAATAGTGCTGTTCGCTGGTACCTTGTCAATCAATGCAGTCACAGTCTTGCCCGGAAGACCAATGCCTGAGAATGTTATACTTTCACCTTCCTTTATGACAGTAACATCAGGTATGTTTATTTCGAAATTTATTCCAATTACCGTGAAAGTCACCGGCAATGAAATTTCTTTTGAGCCAAATGGATCTGTAGCTACGAAGATTACATTCTCCAATGTCCATGATTCCATATTAGAATCATAGAAAAACATTGATATTGGGTCATATGTAGCAATACCATCCTGCCCTACATTAATCACTAATGGGAAATTATCATCTGAGGTTGCGTCAGGACTTGAATCTTCAAGAACAGATAGAATCAAATCTTGGCCATTATCAATTTCTGTGAAGAATTGTCCGAGATCTATTTCTCCCTTGGTGCATCTATCTTGTGACTGAGACTCAATCTCACAATAGAGAATGATTTCTTGAATCCAACCATTGGAATTGAAGACAGGTTGATTGTTTCCAGCGTCGGAAGGATTATCTGCAATTATCGTAATTGTGGTCATGTCGCTGTAATCATATCCGTCATAGGACTGGACATCAATCTCATATTCAAAGTCATGTTGAAGAATTGTAGGATCCCAGGTAGTCGACCATGCCCCGTTATCTTCGAACTCAGAAACTGATTGTTGATGAACTACAATATCGCCATTGTAGATATCTCTGACGGTAATATCAACTCTGGATACAGAACCATCGTTATCTCTTGCAACTCCTTCAATTGTATTATCAGAGACTGAAAGTCTTTCTCCATCCATAGGAGTTAATAAACTTACAAATGGAGCAGAATTAGAGTTATCAATAGTCAATGTCATAGTCACAGGTTGACACTCATCAATCACACTCAAACAAAAATCAGAATCAGAAGCCCATATCGTAAATGTATAGTCGGATACTACTCTTGGTTGGCCACTGAAATCCCAAGTCCATGACCAATCTGCACCTCCTGATGTTGGAGTTGTTCCTTCGAAATTAGGCCCACTAATGTAAAAATATATTTCTCCAACGTCTTGACTACAAGCTACTGGACATCCATATTGATCGTATGCAGTTCCCTCGAAGGTTACAGAACCATCAGACCAAGTTGAACCGTCACTTGGAGAACTTACACTGATAACAGGAGGTGCAGCATTCAACTTAATTGTCCTTGTGATTATCGGACTGTAATCTATTCCATCAAACGATCTAAATTCAAATGTATAGTCAGTTTCTTGATATCCTGACATATCAAAAGTGTAATACCAAGAGTTGAATGGATGATTGAAACGGGTGACGGTTCCAGGTTCTGCGCCACTATCGTCGATTGCTAGTCCCGCAGAAGTCCATGTACTGGTAAAAGGATCTCTTACTTCAACAGAATGTATGTATCCTTTTTGATCCCATTGTGCCAACTCGTCAGTAGCATAAAATCCTGCTAACTGCCCATCATGCGCTGAACCAGTGAAATTTACTATCTTCCTAAATGAGTGCCCGGTCTCTTGTGTTACAGAAATAGATGGACCTGTGTTAACCAAGTTTATGACATCTTGATATGTTGTATCCTGAATTACAAAATCATCTCTATCATAACCAAAACCAAATTTATAGGCTGTGTAGTAGTAACGGGATAGTTCGCGAGTCCCCGCGCTATAATCACAATCGTCATCATTGTTGTCGATAGTTAAATCACCATCATTATCTATCCCATCAGAGCATGAATCTTCGTACTCGTCATCAGCAAAACCATCAGGGTTGTCACCCCCGGCTAATCCTCGGAAATCAAGATGTGAATCTGAAGCCAAAGCGAACCATGGGGTATAACCATCGTCGTCAGTATACAAAGAGTACAAATCATTCCCTAGTGCATCTTCAATTAGTACATTGGCATTATCTACTGTCATACCATCAACAACAGTTTGAAATCTCACCATCTCAGCTCTTCTTACCTGGACTGCATATTGAGTTGGTTGAGATTTGATAAATATCTTGGAAGTATCTACATTCGAAAGATTTGCAAATGTGAAAACTGTAGAATTGTTGTCCATATTTATTGCAAGAGGGAAATTTCTTGGCGTTAAATTATCACAACTTGCACATTCGGAAATCGGTGTAGGAATAATTGCCCCTTGGAACCCATTTGCCGGCCAAGCTTCTTGATCTGGCCAATCTAATGTTATTGGATATTCACCTGGTGAAGCGCTGGGGATAAATTCAGATTGAACGGTTACTGATGATTTGCTAATGTTGTAGGCAGTCTCAATACCATTCCAGGTATTTAATGAAAAAAATCCTAATGACCCGTATTGTTGAGTGTTTGCAAATCCACTATCATAATTTCTGATTACCGCGCCAGTACCGGGTGTATTGAATAAATTTCTTTGAACGTCCAAAAGACCCCCTACTGCTCTGATTCCATCAGCATCACCACCTAAACTAAATTCATTATCATACAGTGTAACCCCTGATCGGAATACACTCACAGCAGGACAGGTATATTCACCTCCCCAGTACTTGAAACTGGAACACGTACCTGGAGTGTTCACACTAACTGTGTTGTTCGTGAAATGAAGTCTAGATGCGGAAGGTGCCGGTCCAGACGAGGACAATTCACCAACTTGAATGGGGGTTTTTGCAGTATCTGTAATTGTATTATATTCAGCAACTACATCAAAAGAGCCTGTTAACCAAAGTCCATTCCAACCTCCGATAGGACCGATTTCATTATTATGGATGTGGACTTTGCTTGATTGTACAGTAATTCCAGACCGATCCGCAACCCCGGATATCTGATTGTTATGTAATTCAGCGTCTCCACCGTCATATACAGTGATGCCTGAACCTTCATCTGTGTTAATTTCATTGTTTCCAACTTCAAATTTGTATGCAACGCCTTGTATTGCTTTAACACCGTTAATGTCTACTCCGTTACAATTCACATTAATATCTGAATTAGTCAATAGACCCGAAGAGCTAACAAATGCAAATCCATAGTCGCCGGTATTGACAGTTGCATCATTAATCTCTATGAAAGTTTCCTGGGCCCATAATGTCGGACGGCCGCCGTCATTGTTTCCACAACCATTATCGGTACCGATGAAGAACGGAGAATTCATGGTTAGAGGAGTTACCTGAGTACCAGAGCCATATATTTGAACTGCGGATCCTCCTACGTTGCTTTTACCATCATTCCCAGCTACGTAGGCGCCACCTTCGAATACAGGTTGAGCTAGGTTTGTTGTAAGAACGCTACTTGTGTTGATATTGGTGAACCTCATCTGAGTGAGTGTTGGTGAAGCACCATCGATTACCATAGCACCATACCTCCATCTATTAATTGAATCAATGTAATAAGGAATGCCCCATGCATCATCTATCGTTATATGCCGAAAACCAGTTTCAGACAAATCAATAGAACTACGTATCAAAATTCCTTCGAAACATGAAGCATCTTCAATTTGAATTTCTTGAGAACCTTGTTTCATCCCCTTACATTCGCCAATTTCACTGGAGTTCGAAGGATCTGTCCATCGAAAAGTTATCTTATTAGCAAGACTAGCATCTCCGGAAGAGCCACAGGACATGTCACCCGCGCACAGATTTCCTCTTACGTCGAGATATGTCCCGTTAGGAAAAATCACGGTAGTTCCAGGTTGGATAACCAGTTTAGCACCAGATGCAATTGTGACATCTCCTGTTAACTGATGAGTTCCAGACCACGTCTCTGAAGTAGTAATGGTTCCCGAAGTAGTTTCATTATTTGCCATCACAGGGCTAGCTGGACCTATTAGAGCGATTAAAACGCTTGATAACATCAGAAATACTAGGAAGGAACTTCTTACTCGGCGCTTGGACATGTTTTACCGTGTTATGAATCATTTATGAACGATTAGTTACAATGTGCGTTTATGTATCAACAAAACGAATTAGTATCACATTTCTAACCTTGAAAAGCCTAGGACGCATTGAATGAAAATGCTATCTCTTTAGACCATCCTACCAAATCTAGATACCCGTATCCTGAATGATTATCATGAGTCTCTGAATCGAAGTTATTCCTATTTGAGGACGTTGCTAATGCATGCTTTACAAGCCTCATCTCAGTTTCATCAATAATTCCATCGGGACCTTCGATGGACTCACGGAATTGTTGAAGAATTAATGCCAACGCTCCGGAAACAAAAACAGTTGAATCACTGGTACCGGAAGAATAGGCATAAGGAGAAGATAAGGTACTAGATGCCGTAGAAAATATATTCACTCCGGGCGCGACTACTTCAGGTTTCTGATTGGGGAACTTTCTCATTTCGCCTGTCGACAAATCCGTAGAAGAGCCAAAAGCACTACTCCCCCACACATCGCCGGATTTAATTGTAGCACCAACCGATATCACTCCAGGGATACTGGATGGCTGAGAGACATCATTTACATCTAGGTTCAGACCGGTATTTCCAGCAGCGGCAACAACGAAAATACCAGCATCCAGTGCTTCTTGTACTGCTAAGTTGGTCTGAGAATTAATACTAGATATATCGGAGGGAGAACCGCCCAAACTCAACGAAATAATATCTACTTTCTGAGTAATCCGGCACCATCTTATTGCTTGAGCAACACGATCTGTTGAACCTGACGTACCTTCTGAGTCCAGTGCCAAAGCTACTGACAGTTCGACCTCTGGAGCTACTCCTTTCGATGTCCCATTAGAGATGAGTATGCCAGCCATTAGAGTACCGTGTGAATTATCACCAACATCTCTAACTAAATCATGATTACCATCAACAAAATCTCTAAAACCGTTTAATCGTGTATGAGAAAAATCAGGATGTTCGATATCAATTCCAGTATCAACTATGCATACATGAACTCCTTGTCCAAGGTACCCTTGGGATTGTACTTGTCTAATTCCTGTATCTTCATATGCCCATTCAGAATCAGGAAGTATTGGTATCAGGTAAGAATTAACCCAAGGCCATCCGGCAATTAATAATAATGTAAACAAAGAGAATAGTATTGCACCAGTGGGATGTTCTAACTTTCTAACCGTACTCAATGGCCAACGCAAATCACGTGCTTCCTCGTCAGTCAATCCGTACGCTGAACCGGGATATCCCATTGCATTATTATCAATAGCAGTCAAAATTCGATGATCATCTGGCTCTGGAAGCATATCAAGATTCTCTAGAGACCTCAAAAACAACCACTACCTAAATCCAGGTTATAGATTCACTATAAGAATCCATGTTCGTAATTAATGGAAAAATCACATTATCAGAATGGAGCACCTGGTCGACGAGAGCGTCCTTTTGTCAGATACAAAATTATCAGGAATAGTCCAATAACCAAAACCCATGCGATAACATCGGTATTTTCTGAATCAGTTACAGCAGGAGAACGGACATCTACATTCATTACCCCTAGTTCCAGACCATCACTAATATGCCAAGAATCATCATCAATATTGTCTTCATTAAATCCAGTTGAATTAATATCCAGCATTATAAAATATGGTCCTACTGTAATATCAGCTAAATCAAACAAGAAACTGAACTGAGTAGATGACTTTGCTGCAATATCCATTGTTGTGGAAGCAGAGACGGATGTTGGATTGGCACATAGAGCATCAGCACACAAAATCGAATTTAGTTCTACATTACTTGCATCAACTAATCCGTCGTTAGATATCGTCGCGATGTATGTAATTTGTCCGCCAGCTTCTGGTTCACCTCCAGCTAAGGCTTGTAAACTTTCAATTTTCAATACCGGTTCAGAACTTTGCACATTAATTTCAATGACATCATATGAATTTCCTACCTTATCGGTTACTGAAACATAAATTGAGAATTCTTCATTAGAAAGTGCGTCACTAGGTGAAACTATAGTGACACTGTGAGAACTACTTACGAAACTTCCCAAAGTATGGGAGGTTGGGCCTGTGCGGCTCCAGCCATCAGGTAATTCAGAATCATCAAACTCAAAATCATACTTTTCGTCACCATTCCCAGAATTTGTGAATTGAATAGGGATTATTCTTACCTCGCCTGGAGAAACGCCATATGAATCTTCCATCGGATTTGTCAGTTCAAAACCGTGTATTTGAGGTACTCTTATGATTAAATCATGAGTAGCTAGGTATCCATCCAAGGTAGAAATACTTATCGAAACTCTGTGGCCATCCTCGAAAGAATGGGCAACGGATTGGTTAGGAGGCACTACTCGGATGTTCAAATTATTAAACTCTAGACTATTATCGAGACCTACTTCAAATTGTGTGGAGCTTGTCCAATTTCCTGAGCCATTATGAAACTCAATTGTCCATTCTGGGCTATCAGTTCCTGAAACTATCCCACCTACTGTAAATACATCATAAGATTCGTGGCCTAGATATTCTACACCCAATTTAAATTCTACTGGGACGAAACCATCTGTTTCATTCAACACCAAAGAAACATCACCTAATGAACCCAAGTAGCTGTTATCGCCAGAAGTTTCATTCAATGTTGTGATCTCAATGTCGTGATTAGCAACTCGATTGAATAGTAGATTCATAACTGGAGATTCTTGACCAGAATAGACATCAACACCTCTACCGGCTGTAAATTCCATTGTAAGGTTTCTTTGTTCTACTTCAAAATCACCAGCGAATTGAACATTACCGTTTGGAAGCAACAGGTTTAACGTACCATCTTGTTCAACATTTTGCAGCCATCTCATTCCAAATCCAATGTCAATTATTATATCTGAATCAGGAATTTCTCCTAGATTTCGGGAGTTGCCCTCATAATCAAGCCATTCAGTTTCAACCTCTAGAAGACCTCCTTTGGTTAATTCCATGTCTAAATTGTTAGAGTTGCCAGTAACATCAACATCCATTAGGCCCATTATAATGAGGTCCTGACTAGGCACAGAAGCACTCACAATCCATAATCCGGGTTCTACTTGGGATGACCAACTTCCTGACCAGCCATTGTTATCGGTATCGTCATCTATTTCGATGGTAACTATATCTCTGACAAGCCCTTCGGTTGGAATTAATTTTAATTCAATATCTTGGATAGGTATACTAGAAATTCCAAGGTCATAGCTAATATTCCCGTAAATGTCTACCAAACCTGCAATTAGTTCTAATTCTACGTCATTTGGAACGTCGGAAACAGAAACTCCTTGGTCAATATTCTCAAATCCATCGTAGATAGTTTGAATCTGCCAGCTTGTGTTGTAAGGTACAAATAATTCAAAATTACCTATCTCATCTGTAGTAATAGCATGTTGAGTAGAAGCTGCTGTAAAAGTCATGTCAACATCAGATATTCCTTCGCCAATATTTGATATATTGTTATCATTCAAATCCCAGAAGACAGATCCTGTTAAAGCAACATAAAGGTTAGCTATTAAGTCAAAATTATTTTCTCCTACATTGATTGTAACCGGGTAGTTCTCAACTATCCACCTCTTACCATCTTCAGTGTAATTTAGAGATACTATCCAATCCCCTTCAACTATGCTGAAAGTTGTCAACCCACTACTATCGGTGGCCTCTATGTTCAATGAACCTAAACTGTCGGCAGATTCCATCAACAAGCTAACGCCGGGTAATGGAGAAGCAGATGAATCTACTGAAATATTAAATGATACTTCTGCAAGTTCACTTGTTGAAAACATCAACACATCATCTGTGACTTCAGAGTTTACGGATATTAGATTTCTCAATCCCTCTCTGACTCCGCTTACTATTACCTCAGTTGTCGCGATCCACTCTCCTTGAGGGAAGAAATCAACGATACTTCCGTTGGAGTTGGTGGTTTTAGACAATACCCATCCATTTTCAACGTTGGTGAACCTTACCAGTTGGTCCGTTAGTTCTCCACCACTTTCGTTGGAGAATGACATCTCTACTTTCCATTCAGGGTCAAATCCAATATTTCTTGTAATGTTTGTGGAGGCAAATCCAACACGAACATCAACATCTCCGCTCATTATCCTAGTTCCAAATACATCCTCGGAAGAGGGATCACTCATATCGACTGATATTCTATATAATCCTGGTTCTAAGGAAATCTCTGCAACTCCAGTATCAACCCAATGACTTGAGGAAGAGTTTACATGATAATCTTCTCCATTTACCAACGAAAGAAGGCTGAAATCATAGACTACGGCTGTACCATTAGAAACATTATTGTCTGCTGAATTGTCTAGGAATAGGTTCACAGTTAGTAGAGAATCGACAGGATATATTATAACTTCAACAGTATTGTTGCTGTTGTCAATATTTGTTACATTCGTCCCAGAATTAATGTCCTCATTTGAGACGGTAAATTCCCAAGTTCCCTTAGGTAGAACCATATTAAAGAAACCCCCTTCGTTAGATTCAGAACGCCATGTGACATCATGTTCGTCGCTTTGTGCTAAAATAGTCACAGGCTCCCAGCCACCGAATTCTGAATTAAATAGATTATTTGCTCTATTAATACTAACAGCGCCATCGACTGCTTGCCCTGGACGAGCAACCATCGTAATTTCATTCATATCTTCTAGTACAGTAAACTTAGTTCCGTTTACAAGCTTTAAATCAACACCTAACTGAGCAATTGCATCTACTTCTGAGCCTAATGGCAGAACAATGCTAAACGTACCATCCGACGAGGTTTCAATCGTTGTACTAAAGTCGTCCCAGTAAAATACAATTGGAACAAAGTCCAATATCTTAGTTGTGTCAATTACATCTGATTGAATATTTTCGTCGTAATATAATGTACCATTAACGGTTTGACTTGTATAGAAATAATAACTATCTGTGAAGTCAGTATCTGCTAACACTTCAATTTCTTCCCATAATTGGTCCGTCTCAGATAATGTATAGTTCAAGATCCAGATTCCTGGGGTTAGTTCTACGTAATAATCACTCGTAGAATTGTCGTATATTGGACTCACAGGATTACCTGAACCATTCTTTAGGTTGAAAGTTAAATCTAGATCTTCTACATTAGTTTCGACACCATCGATAGTCTTGATTAGTTGGAATGTTATATCGGAGGTTTGAGGTATTGGAGAAGGTAAATCAAAGAATGCTTCGTCATTTGCATCTACTGTAAACTGCAGGATTGATTCTGAAAAGTTATCATTATCAGAGTCTACAGTCGCAATGTAGGAACCCGGCATAATTGGACCGAACTCAATTTTAGAGCCTGTCAATAGGTCATCATCATATGTTAACTCGGGATATATGTAGCATGGTGCGTATTTCGTCATCACACAATCACCAATTTCCACCGAGTCGGATGAGGTTTCGATTGATTCAAGAAGAACCGGAGAATCAATGTAATTCCCAGAGAGATCGACTAGTGTTCCGGTAATGAGCCCTCCATTTATGTCAATCTCGGTAGGTATTGGTGAAACCGTTTGAGTAATTGTAAATCCATCATTAATCTCCACTCGAGTATCGTCACTGAAAATAACAGCAACGTCATATGAGCCGGGAATAGCATCAACTATGTGGAACGTCCCGGGCTGGACCATTACACCACTGAATATACCCATTCCTGAGAATTGCCCTGTCCCATTTATTGTCCCATAGTTTTCTAGACTATCATCAGAAGTATCTGTGGAAAATACTCCAGACCCTATTAGGGTAGACTGGACCAATTTTTGGGTGAAAGAAGCTACGCCGTTTGCAGTGAAACGGCCACTCGCATTGACAATTCCATCAAGAAGATAATTCCCATCAGATTGAATACATAGACTTTGATTTATTGGCATTGTCTCATTTAGTTCACAGTTGATTATACTTGACAGGTCATCGTTTATTTCCCCATCGATAATCCCCTTACCGGCAAACTCTCCTTCTCCAGTAACACTGTGATTATTGAAGACTGTCTGAGTGTAATTACCTGTGAAATCAGAAACTGTTGCTATTGAGGAAGTTATAACATTACCCTCACCGGTAAAAGTAACTTCACCGGTTCCTTCAAATCTCAAATTATCACCCATGATTGATCCATTAGAAGTTGGCACATAATATGGCGTTGTTTCGATATTATCCCATGATGGTGAGAGTTCAATAGTAGCATCATCCAATGAATCGCCTGAGAATATCTCTGATCCCGACCAAACCAATCTTCCGGTAGAAGATGTGGGTTCGACTAGAACAGAAACGGGTATTATTTCTTGACCATTACTGTGGCCGTCTTCTCCAGAAATATTCACAATGGTCTCAGAGAGCCATGTTGAACCAGAAACATTACCCAAAATGCCTGTAATAGGATTTAGAACCCGAGCGCCATTACTTTCTTCCTCAAAGATATCTCCAAGAGATTGCCCTACATTTGAAGTCATGATCTGAGTTCTCGCAGCGTCGAGATCAGGTTCACCGTAGAATGCAGTTACCCTGATCTTACCAGCGGGTGCAAGGAAACTAAAATCTCCATTTGAATCTGCATCGGTGGTTCCTATAGGTATCCAGTAAGTTCTTTGATCTCTATCACTAACTTGGTCATCAACTTTTACTTCATCACCGCTGAATGCGTCTCTTTCAATGAGAAGCCTAGCGTTAGGAACTGGCCCAACACCTTCCATTTGGACTGTACCTTGAATGGTTGCACCACTGTAGTATTTCATGACTTTAACCTGAGTATTGGCACTTCCAATTCCCAAATTTTCGCACTCAGGGTCTACCTGATCACCATTTTCGTCTGTTTCACAATCCGGATTGTACCAGTTCGAAAGTACAAGATGATTCATCATTGCGCCAGGAAGAGGATATGCATTTTCTAGATATGAACCAGGGGCTCCTGATGTGTAGAAGTGAGGTGCGGGTTGTTCTGCATCCCCAGGCAAACCAAGTGTAGAACTACCAAACCCAACGTAAATCCTGGCAACCATTGTATCGAAGAACTCAGGTTGATGTTGATAATCGATGTCGACCATTCTTATCATTTCATTCACATCAGTCAATGCTCCTGATTGTTGTCTAATTACGTCATTAAGGTACTCATTCTCGTATTCTTCACCTGTTCGTGGAATAATTGGGCCATCGCCTCTCTGGGTTTGGTAAACTGATGAGATGTATGTCTCAGTGTCTAGTCCAGAGAGAGATGTTGGAGCGTGGAAAATCCCTGTTGTTTGACCTTGATGGTAGTTGTAATCTTCATAGTATTGGCCACCCAGAGGATATAAACGATTATCTACAGCGAAATACCTAATTTCATTATTCCTTGTTATGGTTTCCCCAAGGACGCCATCGTAGTCCTGAACTTCATATAGTAGTTCATTAGACATGTCATGATATAAATTATTGATTTCATTTGAATCAAATACTTCTAACAATAGAGCTCGACTCATTGCTAATTTTGCGTTGACACGATGTAGACCACTAGACACATCATCAAAATCTTCAATTAAATCTGGAGTATATCTGTAACCAGATATGTCATAATAATGGATAACCAAGTCGCCTTTGTTCGCGCCATTTTCGTACCTTTCCAATTCAGATACAGAGTTTCTGACATCATTGAAAGATGCAATTGCGGATTCTTCATTTGAAAGATCATCAAGAATTACTTCACCGCTTTCCAAGATAATCCATTCCTTGGATTCATTGGGCAGGCCGTTAGATTCTAGATTATGTCCATGTAATAACTCATATTCACCGTCTATAGCTACTACAGACATAGACCTGTCTAACACAATTTTTGAATCTCCCATTCCAAGGCTCATGATTTTATCAAATTCCTCGAGTTGGGATGTATCCATGTACTCATCCAGTAATAAACTGGTGAAATCATCGGTGAAACCAGATTGATCGTTCGATCTTCTATCTCCCTGTGCTAACGTTGTAATGAATAAGGCAACTGTATCCTCTTGGCTGGCGCTTAACAACATCGCTCCACTGTTTGGAATTCCGGACTGGAAGTTATCAGCAACGGTAGGATGAGCTCCTTGAGCAAGGGCTTGGAAACCATAATCCCACCACGATACGAATGCAGGACGTTCTGAGAAACTTACTTCTGTGTCCTGTTCAGATAGCCATTCGTATGCTAAATTCCATGAGCCCGAGTTAAAACCTGGTCCGAAAGTGCCCATATACCATAAATCACTATTTGCGTCATAATTTCCACTATTTAACAGTGAAAAACCTAAGATTTCTTGCCTGAGTATGTCAGGAGTTATGTCGTGGATAGTTTGGTCCACATCCGATGCAGATTGCTCCCCGCGAGGTATTCCAGAATCGATTCCGTAAGTCATATGTTGAGAACAAACTAACATCAGCACAATCATCAAAGCAGGTACTCCTGGATGTCTTCTTGACGCGGTCCAATTCGCCCAAAAACGAGATCTAGGGGTCGATATTCCAGATTTCCTCCATTCTTTGAGATAATCTGAGAAATTAACATAATTCCACATCATGGCTATTCCGATTCCTCCGACGACAGAAATAGCAGGAGTTGCGTTGAATATGAATCTCCCCGCAGACCAAGCCATGTATATGGCTATTAAAACCCATAATCCGAGAAGAATATCACTTTGTTTTTCTTTTCTAGCTCCTCTCCATAGTAACATCGCTGCTACAAATATGGCGATTAAAGAGACAATCGGTCCGTATGATGCGAAAAGAACTCCTCTACTAGGAGCTTGAGCTTCCCCAATTGTGCCAAATATTTTATTTTTCGAGAAGTAAAATCCACCCGTAAACAAAACGTCCCATCCATCGTACATATTTGCTTGTTGAAGTGCGTAAAGTATGGCTAAAATAGAGCCCATTAACACCACAGTACTGCCTAGCACAAGTAACCAAGGTTTGTCACGATATGACGATGAGACCCATCCTAAGGCTAATGTGAATCCGATTATGTAAAACATCGGCTGGAAACCACTGGGATCGAACAACAGATTTAGTCCTGGCCAACAGTAAAATGGCAGTGGTATTACGAAGGCTGTTAACATCATTTGCAAGGAGGCAGAAGTAATCGGAAGGCTATCTCTTCGGCGGAACATATTGAAAAATATCTGGAATGCAAATGCAATGAAGAGGATCCCGGGTCCATAAACGAAACCTTTCCACCCTAATGCCACCACTGCAAATGAAACACCTGATAATGTAGCATTAGACATGACAGTGGGGTTCGTCGACCACATCTGTCTTATTCCTGCTATGAGGTATAGTGGACTTAAACTCGGGGTTTGGAATAATCTCTCGTTCTTCAGTCCATCCATTGCTTTAACCCAATAATAGAACGCGATTGCTAAAAACAGCATAGCAAATGCATCGTGATCTGCTAGTCCGAATGTCGAATGCCCTATGTGACCCGGCATCAATGCGATTAACCAAGCAGAAACTATTCCGGCCATGTTGCTATGCAACTTCCTTGCAAGACCTGCAATTGGCAGAACAATCAACGCTCCAAAAATAGCAGGTAAAGATGCGACACTCCACCATACCGACGTTTCAAGTGTCATTCCAGATAACCATGATAGGAATAATCCACCGAGAGCCAATGACCAAGAAAACAGTGGAGGTCTAGGATTAATCGCCACCATAGGGTATGCTCTGTCTGCATCAATAATCAAATGACTTTTTTGAAGAACAACATAATCTACTACTCTCTTCATGTACCAAGGATCAGATCCTCCAGACATGTCCCATAGTCCGGTTCCTGATGCATTCATCGCCGGGAGTACATTCCATCCCGTTCGAACGGCAAGGCCAACAATGAGTGCTAAACCAACCATTATGCCGTAGGAATGTTGTTGCCACCATTTACGGAAATCTGAATGTTCTCTGCGAGGAGAAATGTCTCCTAGCATACCACGTCCAGCAACCATCATAGCACCAACATTTAGCCAGAAAACCAACAAAAACCAGGTGAACATGCTGACGTTGTCATTTCCATTTAGAGTTGAGATTGGTAATTCGTTTCCAATCTCTTGTAAGTGAGCAAAAGTATACATCAACCAATTTAACGCCACAACAGTTCCCAAAACATGCCACCTTTCGGAATGACAAAATGAAACGAAAAGAACTATTATTGAAGCAAATAATGCCCATATCGTTCCTAGGTAATGATGATTGTTATAGGCTGTTACATCGTCTATTGTGCTCAACCAAAGGAGCGGTATTAGATTAACAGTGAATATCACGAATGCAGTAATCAAACCGGCTTTAGGCATTATTGAAGGAATGTCGCGGAACCATGGTCCATGTCCTGGATTTGTTTGCCTCCCTCTCATTGCGAGAGTCACTAGTACTCCTAGAGTGATTGAAGATATCCAAAATGCGAAGAATGTAGAAGCAATAGAACTTCTAATTAAATCTACTAATTCATCAGGATTACCACTCCATGATGTTTCGTCTAAAGTATATCGTGTTGCGAAAGAAATGGCAAAGTGGAAACCTACAATCATCGATAACAATATGGATGCTTCTTCATTCCAGTCGTTTTTACACAAGAAAAGAGTGAATATGAATACAAAAGCAAACGTAAACACATCCATTGGGGTTAGCGGGGTAAATTCCGGAGCCAATGCTGACAGAATGATTGTTGCAAGAGATGTGAGAATTAATTTGGAATCATTTTTGCCGACCTGGTCAAGAAAGATTCTACCGATAAGCGCGGCAAAAGCAGCGATAATCGGTAAAATCAGGATGTCGTCATATCCGTCATTCTCAATTCCACCATTAGCGACATAATTTGTCCCCAAAAATAGTACCATTAAAGTTGCAAGTACAGCAGGGACTGGAAGTAAATTTTTATTCAAAAAATCTCCCTTTGTCGCTTCATTATCATCGTTCATTATTCATCACCATGTTGTCGAGCCTGCAGGCTCGGAGTTCCGGCGAAAATTGAGGATGTTATAATCGTTAGTGGGTAAACAGTTTTCAGATAAAAACAAATTATAGATAAATAATGCCGTCAGAGGCCTCTATGGGCAATATCTCTTCGGAAATAAGACCCCTCTAGTTTTATGTTTTCAATCACTTCATATGCAGCCTCAACTGCAGTAGTCAAATCAGGTGCTATTCCGGTCGCTGCAAGCACACGACCACCGTCGGAAATAAACAAACCATCACCGGAGATTTTGGTTCCTGCATAATGCACAAATGCGCTAATTTCACCTTCCTCAATCTTGATTTCTGTACCTTCAATAACCCTCCCTGTAATTGAATCAGAAGGATATCCTTCTGAAGACAGAACTACTGAAGCCGATGAGTAAGGGTGTGTTGTGAAATTATATTCAGAAATCTTTCCTTTAGCGCAAGAATTCAACATCAATCCAATATCACTAGATATCAACGGAAGTGTTACCTGAGTCTCAGGATCTCCAAAACGGACATTGAATTCAACTACAAAGGGTGCACCATTCTCATCAATCATTAGCCCAACATACAAACAACCTCGATAAGGTACATTTTGATTCCTCAAGAAATGATGCATCGGCTCGATTATTTCAGAAATTGTTCTCTGTTCCACCGCTGAAGTGTAAACTGGCGCAGGAGCATATGCACCCATTCCTCCAGTGTTAGGACCCCTATCTCCGTCAAGAAGTCGTTTGTGATCTTGACTTGCAGGTAAACAAACGTAACCTGATTCGTCCATTACAACCAAAACTGAAGCTTCTTCACCATTTAGGAACTCCTCAAGAATCACTTTACCGTCTGACACTATTCCGTTTCTGAGAGCATCAAAAGCATCACTTCTGTCGCCAGTTACTACAACGCCTTTACCTCCTGCAAGAACGTCTCTTTTCACAACCCATGGTGGAGAATAGGTATCCAATGATTCATCTATTTGCTCTATTCTATCTATCAAAGTAATACTAGCAGTTGGGACATTCATTTTATTCATAATTGTCTTCGCATATAGTTTCGAACCTTCCAATTTTGCACCGTTGGAGTCTGGGCCAAAACAAGGTATCCCTTCCATAGAAAGCCTGTCTGACAAACCTGCAACTAGGGGTGCTTCTGGACCAACCACTACCAGATCAATACACAATTCCTTTGCTAAATCAACAATACCATCGATGTCTGTAGCCTGAACCTTATGATTAGTTCCCGAAATTGCAGTCCCTGCGTTTCCCGGGCATGCATGCACATGTTTTACAGACTTGCTTTCTGATAGACTGATGGCAAGTGCATGTTCTCTACCTCCGCTGCCAATGATAAGTACCTGCATGTCATGCATGTATTGCCCGATGTAGTCTATGAATTAATGAATTCGAATTTCAAATTAAGAAATTAAATCAGTATGGCACTTCTTTGAGACCGACTTTATACCCTAATATGTTGAATGAACGATGAATAACTGGAGTGATGAATATGAGAAAAATGATTTCTTCAATTAAGTTTGGATGAGTTATAATCTGGCCATCAAATAGTAAGAAAGCAGAGAGGAATATGGCTATTGCAAATGGGACAGTATCAAGTAAAGGTGCCTTGGAACTTTCGTCCCCCTCTCTCTTCAATCCTCTTCTACGCTTGATAAAAGAGCCGCACATATCCCCAATCATACAGGAAAACCCGAGTGTAAAACCCATAGTGAAGGCAGCCCCGGACGGCCCCATTTCACCTTGAATTAACCAAAACCAGTCTGAAGAATCCGCATAAATTATTGGGTCAATAAATGGCCTATTTGTACCATTTCCATTCCAGAGATTGTGAGCAAGGACAAAAAGTATTCCACTAAAAATACCTCCACCAATTAGACCATTCCATGATTTACCATCACCGAGAAATCTGTTGCCGTCTGAAAAGTTTTTTCCAGCATCGATAACGAGAACGCGCATACCCGTTTTGTCAGGAATCCATTTTCCGAACAACATAGCTCCAGTATTAGCCAAATAGGCTGAGCCATACATTAATAAAACACATAATACGTTAACAAAAAATGATTCTAGGCCACCATCTTGAAAAGGGTTATCGGAGATATTCACACACTGTCGAAAAGACATCTGGACATGAAACATTCCCTAAATAAGCCCAAGTATTAATCTCCTATTGACTATTCGCAGTTCCATGAATAACCCAAGTAAAGCAGCTAATATTTTGATTTCAGCATTGTTAATATTAGTCTTTTTCTCCGCTCCAACTACTGCAGATAATCATCAAGGAGATATTGTTATTGATGAAATTATTGAATGGACTAATGATCAAGAGATTAATCAAAATGTCCACATAACTAGTACTGGAAAATTAACAATTAGTTCATCAATTACTTTCACCTCATCTTCAACGATAATTATTGACGAAGGTGGTGAAATGAAATTGGTCGGAGCTGCCCATTTAATTTCGGATAAAAGAGCTACATCGCTAAAAACCATGGGAATATCTGATGAAGAAAATAGGTCAAAAATCATAATACCAAGTTCTGTGTATAACGGAGATATTAATCTAATAATTAACGCAGAAGATGGCGCATTACTTGACGGAAGTATGGTTTATGTTGGAGACATGGAACCTCTGTTGATGAACGGGACTAGTTTTTCATTGAGTTTATCTGAAAATCAAGAGGACACAGTTCTTGGTTTTACCGGTTATGGGCAGTTTCCTATCATAAAGTCAATTATTCTCGAAAGTGACGCAGGGAACTCAGAGTACAAGGCTAATGATTTGCCATATCAAAACATGTTACTGCATGGGGAAAGTGGACTCACAATAAACTCAGCAGGATTGATAGAGGTGACGCAAAACTCTACTTTACAGGGGTTAAATATCGTTTCAAGTGGCGAGATTATAATTAAGGAAGGTGTTATTAAAGACAGTTCTCCAATAATCTTGACTAGCGACGATTCGTCAATGATAATCCAAAACAGCGAGATTTCAGGAAGTAAGAATGACCATTACGTTCAAGCACAACCATTTTCTAACATAGAATGGGGTACGCTGGAAGATAATACTGAAGTAGCAATAAAAGGTGATTTAATCGACAGATGGGAAAGAGTAATCTCCAATCAAGTAATTATCTTTGACTCTGTAGGTGTCCAATTTAGCGTTACTGGAACTGGTCCTAATGGAAATATGGAAATAACGAATTACAGCGGCTTAGATGGTAGATCTTTGATAAATGATGGAGGAGATAGTAGAATAATTGAGATAGGTTGGGCGAATGGAGAAATAACCACTGAACAAGCAGTAATCTCAATAATTGATTATCGGACAGCTTGGAATACAGAGTTAAGCGAAATTAATAATTATGGCCCCTCTGAGATTGAATTGACTTGGGAAAAAGAAATAGATTTGAGATCAAATAATGTCCCTAATATCGAGTGGGTATCTCTTACTAACAGTGTAGAGGATTCGCCAGAAAACATTGAAATTAGAACCGGGGTTTCTCAGCAAATTTCAGCCATATTAGCAAATAGAGGAGATGCTCCCGCTAATCTGTTTTTCAATTGTGATGTCACTGAGACCGGCATGGCTGCAGATATTGGAGGATATCAAAATGTAAAAATAGATCCAGCGGAAGAAGTGGAGGTTTTCTTTGGCTGGAGAAATAGTCAGCCCGGCACGTTTGGTCTGACATGCGAAATACTAACACCCAGTCAATTAGTTAATTACGAGACATCTGAGGCTTTTGGAGGTGGTAAAATAACCTCCCAACCAGTAGTTTGGGAAGAAATTAATGAAGATAGTCTGAATATGATTCCTAACCTGATTGTAATAATAATTGTAATGATTTCTGGAGGAGTTTATTTTGTCCATAGTTTATCTAAAGATGCAGAAAAAACCGCTGAGATTCTAGAAAATTACAACAAATCAACAGAAAATAATGAAGAAGACTTAGATTAAATATCTAATACAACTTGAGCCATCCAACCAGGACCCTCAAATGTAGGAATACTTGGATTGACCCCTTTTACTATTTCACCCTCCTTTATTTCTCTAAAAGCTAGTTCGTGAAGTGTTACCGCTTTAACCTCAATTTCACGTTCCACAAACTCCGATTCTACCCAAGATACATGTGCAGATATAGACCCATCATTTATTTTGATAGCTAGATCGACTAGCCACTGATTTTCAACAGATCCCCTGTAAAGTATTTCCTCCAGAAACTTTACAAGTCCTCTTTCTAAATCATTTTTTTTGACCCTCACAGACCATACTCCGTTAAATCGTGTAAGGTGATTAAGTGATTCCGGAATCTTGTTTTCTAATTGGATTGTTTGAAGACCAAAAACGCAATCGGTGAGAGCGCCTTCAGGAGTGGAAGAAAATGCTCTTATTCCAATATCAGCAGTAGTTGGAAGGATCCACCAAGACATATTTTCCGTCACTCAAATTGATTACATAACTCTCCCTGACTAGGGAAGCTCACGGGATCCTTTGGATTGGTATTCCACTTGTTCTCGCACTTGTTTAATGAACCATCACCATCTGAATCAATGTTGGCATCTGCTGCGTCAAATGGATCAAAATCAAAGAAATATTCCCATCCAGCCCACATACCATCGCCATCTTGATCTTGATGGAATACTTCAGAACCATCAAACCATTGATCCCCGTCTGTATCATTTAATATCGGGCTTGTTCCGTTTTGCATCTCCTCAAAGTTTGTGTAATTTTCAAGATCATCATAGAATCTTTGGCCATAATCTGTCAAAGGGTCGATGTGACACTCTGCATTCTGAGGATCATCCCAACCTGGACAATATCGATATAGAAGGTTTGTCCGATTCAGGCCATCGCTATCGAAATCTTCCTGTCCATCGTCTATGCCATCCAAATCTGAATCTGTCATTGCTGGATCCATTGGCCCACGTGCGCCTAATGCATTTAGAGAGTTATTATCCACAATCCCCAAAGAAATGGCTTCTCCTGAATAAAATACTTCCCAACCATCAGGTAGTTTGTCACCATCTGTATCATCATTAACCGGGTTGGTATTCCATCTATCTGGAGCTTCAAATTGATTCATCAGAGTATCATTGTCAATGTCATAAATATTGTCAGTCAATGACCCATATGAAGGATCTAGAGCCCATCTACCATTATTTGGAATCACAAATCCAGATAAGTTCATTTCATGGAGGAAATATTTTGGATCCATGACTCCATCTCCGTCTCTATCGCCCGATGTAGAGAAACCTTGGACGTAATTTGTCCAAACCCATCCGCCGGGACCTAATCCACATTCGAACATATTATCGCATCCGGGCGGAAGCCAATTAGTGCTGCTTATCCACAAACTATGACTGTTGGTATTTTGTTGAATGGAAAATACTTGCATTTCCCAGCCATCAGGTTGACCATCTTCATCTGTATCGTTGATTAAGGGGTTAGTTGCTGCTTGCCATGGTCGAGGGATGAACAATACTTCCCCTCCATCATTTAATCCATCCCCATCGCTATCTGCATTGTTTCCGTGAGTGATATATTGGTCTTGCCCGTCAACTACCTCTTCACCGTCAGCTAATCCATCGTTATCGGTATCGAAAGAAGATGCATTGGTGAAATATTGTTCAGTGACGTTCCAGTAGAATCCATCCATAGCTTCTGTAAAGTCTTCCAAACCATCGCTGTCAGTATCTCTGTCCGTGGCATTTGTGAACGTTTCATAGTATTCCACCGCATCAGAAAGGCCGTCACTGTCCGTATCGAAGACACCTGGGTCGCTTCTGACTAATACATCTTTGACTCCGTTATCAACAACCCTTATCGTCCAACCGATGACTTCAATCCCATCTATTAGGCCGTCATTGTCGGTGTCTGCTACCAGTGGATTAGTCGATCTTCCGTCAGTTATTCCATCCCCGTCTCTATCCCTAGCATTATACTCATCTAGGTTGGTAAATCTTTCATGCTGTTCCACAATAATTGCTAAATCCTGGGTTCTTGTCAAAACTTCATCGCCTACTTCGACATTTATTTCATAGACCCAGCCTTCTGTCTGGGTTTTTACTGGAATGTTGACATAAACACTGTTCTGGACGGTTCGTACCCAAAGAATTGTTTTGTTGACTGGCACATATTCACCTAATTCTACTGAAATTAGGTGAACGGTACTAACTCCGACAAGTTCGTCAAATCTGACTCCTCCGTCTCCATCTGAGTCATATCCATCAAAGTCAGGGTCTTCCAAAGCATTAGCGCCATCATCATTAGGGTGTATTCCATTGAGGTGTTCCCATCCATCTGGCATGCCATCGTTGTCAGTATCAGAGTTCAATGGACTAGTGAAATTTTCTGGCCCCCAAGTGTATGCTACTTCGTATTCTTCCACATTATTGAGGCCGTCTTCATCTCTATCACCGTAAGCATCAGTAGCATTAGCTGGATTTAAAAATCTCTTATTTTCTTGATCTAGTGCATAACAGTATTCATATCCGTCGGGCATTCCATCACCGTCAGAATCCCAATCACCTGGACCGTTTAGACGGCCATCACCATCCATATCTTCCTCGAACCATGTCATATCTCCTGGTCCACTCATATATTCATGATAAGGGGATTGTAGTGTGAGCGTACCGAATTGAATTACCCCGCAGTGTACTGATAGGTCAATATTTCCAAAAGCAATTTCGTATCTATCAGCAATCAAATCCCCATCACTATCTTCTTCTAGAGGATTCGTGTCATATCTCTCTTCTACATAATTCCGGAGACTGTCAGGTTCTGGCTGCTCTAAATCTAATAACGCATCACAAGAATGACCGAATTGATTGCCCATTTTTTCGAATGTACTGGAGCCTATATCTGCTTCGATTTGAGCTTTCACATCGAAAGTTAAAAGGTAACAATCCCAGTTACCATCAAGTGGATCGAGAAGTTTAATTGGGCCTTGAGGTGTTTCAACTGTATATGTGTACAACGATTCCCAGCGGTCATTTAACCCATCACCATCAGAGTCTTGTAGATTGGGGTTTGTTCCTAGTTCTGCTTCATCCATATTAATTAAGCCGTCTCTGTCAGGATCACCAAATGGTCCATTGTCTGGGTTTGGAAATGTTTCATTTAATTCAGTATTTTCATCGTTCTCATCAGGATTAGTAGTTTGTGGGTCTGGCGCAGCAGCTTCACCGCTGTCCAAAGGATCGAGCCCATTATCAATCTCCCAACCATCTTCTAAACCATCATTGTCAGTGTCAGATAGTCTCCAATCAGTTCCGTAAAGTGTTTGTTCCATCCTGTCAGGCAACCCATCACCATCTGTATCTTGGCCTTCAATATGATTCTCATCATCAGAAGTTTCTATATCAATCGAACCATCTTCCCAACCAGAGACAGTAGCTAAACCCGCACCAATAATTGTGTAAAATCCTGCTAAAATCAAGGTTGCAGCAATGGCCGCAACGGCATATTGGTTGTGTGTCAAAGCCAAATAATCACCCCGCGCCCCCTTAGGGGCGTATAGTTGACTCCAAGATACGATATAATGTTTCATTACTGATGTGCTGAGATTGGCTATGAAGAATTCTCATGTGAACTCATTAATCTCACAATGTTGCATTCATCCTTTGAGAAAAACTTACACAGAACACTACGGCCATTTGCCCTTTCCCAACAACCACTAATAACACCGCAAAATAAAGCAGGGTGATAACATGAATTAAAACAAATTTCTATACCTCCGAAATCATCAATTGGAGTTACTGATTCAATTATTCCAAGACCCTGCCTTGCCAAGTGCCTCTTGCTGACGTTAATCCAATCGTTACTTTCAGAGATCAAAATATGGTGACCCTGATCATAAAAGATTCCTCTAATACTATCCGAAAAAATACTCCATAACATGCTTCTATTTTTCTCTATTCCTTCCCACACAAAGGAATTCGTTCCTTGTTCATAGGTTTCAGATAGATATGGCAAGAAATAGTTTTCAAAACGTAGTATTGTGTCTTGGTTAATCATAGCAAATCTTCTGCCCATGATTGTCAAATATTTATCAGATTCAAACTCAAGAGAGTCCCAAAAACCATGAAACTCTTGGTCGAGAAATTCTACCGTTTCATTAAACCATTGAAGGTGAATTTTACTTGGCTTAGGAATCTCAATGTCATCTTCAACCATTATTAAAATTAAGCTTTCAAATTTATCATGATTCCACCTAAATTTGTGTCTCTTTGATGTGGCCTTTTCCCAATTAGAGGACAAAATACCAGAACATAACGGACCGTTAAGAGGATACTTAATCAAAACTTTAATTTCACCTTTGTCATCTATTAATTGAAAATCTCCAAGACCTCTTTCGTACCAATCTCGTCTTGTTTTGTTCCACTTTCCTAAGTTACGGCTTTTAGGAAAAGAAACCTTTGAAAGTATTGAAATCCACTCTTCAGATTCAGATGCAGCATGAGCTAGACGTCGACCCAAACTTAATCCACTACGTTTTTCTATCCCGGCAAAGAACAAATCAAAAACATTAGAATCTACTTTCCAAACCGGGTGAAAGTGTCTCTGAGAATCAAGAATCAAGCCACATCTACTTGGAAGCCATCTTTTTTTTACAGACTTTAGCAGGGATTCTTCCTGATTCTTGATGCTAAAAAACCTCATTATATCAACTACTTAAGAATCTTTCAATTCTTTTAAACGCCTCTTCAAGCACAGGGATAGGAGGTAGGCAGACCATTCTAAAGTGACCGGCTCCGAACTCAGGTGAGAAACCTGACCCATGTACCACAAGAACATGCTCTTTATGCAACAGATCCAAAACCCACTTCTTATCGTTTATTTGATGTTCTGGCTTAGTGAGTTTCACAAATAAATAGAACGCACCACTAGGGCTTTCACATGACAGACCATCAATTTCATCTATTCTCCTTAAGCAAAATTTCATTCTTTCCTCAGTAATCTTACGGTGATTTTCCAACCATTCTTTCGAGGTATTGAGACCGGCTAGATATCCATACTGTGCAGGCGTTGAAGCGCAAAGGCGACTTCGTAGTATTCTCTCTACACCATCTCTGACCAGTCGAAGTGTATTATTAGGATCGTGCCAAGCCATGTAACCTATTCTCCATCCTGGTGCAAAATATACCTTAGAGACCCCATTTAATGTAATCACGGGTACACTTTTGGAAAGAGACGCAACTGACAAGAATTTATCTGAGAAGTCTAGACCATCATAAATTTCATCTGCGATTATTGTGCAGTTTGGCCAATTTTTTGCAATCTCAATTAATTCTTCTATCTCATTTCTTGTAGCTATATTACCAGTTGGATTATTCGGATTAATTAGCACTAATAACTTTACAGAGTCACTCATCTTATTTTTGATATCTTCTAAATCTATTTTCCATCCATCGGATGACTTTAGTCTATATTCAACGGTTCTAGCACCGTACATCTGTGGATAAGCCATGTATGGTGGATAATGAGGACCAGGTGCCAAAACTACATCATTATCTTCAAGAAATGCAGCGAAGAGGACTTGTAGTGCTTCAGTAACTCCATGAGTGACATATACATCATCTGATTTACAATTCCATCCTTTCACTCTCTCAGATTCAGAGATCGCTTCTCTCAACTCATCTAATCCGTAAGATGGCCCATAACCGTTGTCTTGCCGATCTAGAGCCTTCTTGTATTCATCGATCATGTGATTGGGAGTTGGAAGACCTTCATACGCTAAGGGGTCCCCAATGTTAAGACGGATTATGTCATGACCTTTACTCTCCAATTCAATAGCAGGTACAACAACATCTCTTATTGCATACTCTATCGAAGAAGCGCGACTAGAAACTTTGACTGGCTCGGGCATGAACGTGCGAAGGAGTGAAGTCTCATGAATGAAACGGATAGAGAATCAAATGTCGAGCATTTTCCTAGCGGCTTCGAGTGCCGCAGGTATACCTTCAGGATTAGACCCACCACCTTGAGCGAAAGTAGGTTTTCCACCTCCTCCTCCGTTTATATGAGTTGCAATTTTATTTAAAATTTCAACTGAGTTATACATCTCGGAAACTTTTGTATTTTCAGTAGTTGCTACAATTATTTTACCGCCACCATCTCTACTACCTATTATTGCTAGCGTTGGTACTGATTCATCCCTGGTTAGTTCAGAGAGCATTTTCATTAATTGCTTTGAATCACCTGAAGATTCAATTACAACATACCTAACTCCATCTTTTTCAATTGCTTCATCACTACCTCCACTGGTCCTTAGTCTGACGATTTCAGCTTCTAAATTGGAAATTTGTTTTTGCTGGTTTTTCCATTCCTGAAAGAACTTCAGCACCGCCTTGGGTAGTTCTTCAGACTGGACCCCTAATATCTCAGAAGCTTCGCTCAAAATACGCTCTTGTTCCCTCGCATGTTCCCTTGCCGTATCTCCTGCCACAATTTGCAGACGCTCTACCCCGTCTTGGACTTGACTGGAGCGAATTATCCGTAATTCTCCAACTTCACCGGCTTCATCATGATGAGTTCCACCACAGGCCTGGATATCGAAATTACCAATTTTTATTATCCTAATATCCTGATGCTTTGGTGGGCCTCCCTGATATATCTCAAATCCAAATGTTGCATCAGCCTCGGCTCTTTGAAGAACTATTTTTTCTATTTTTGGATTAGATTGAATGACCTCATTAGCCCTATCTTCAATTTCATACAGTAAATCTCTAGACATCCTTGAATGATGTGTCAAATCAATTCTTGCATATTTCTGTCCTTTGTTAGAACCTGCTTGGCGTATATGTGGGCCCAAGATTTCCCTAGCCGCTCCTCCGACAATATGGATTCCAGTATGATGGTCCATCAGTTGCCTCCTTCTTACAAAATCTACTTCTGCTTTTATTTCTCTATCACTCACAAAGTCATCAGTGAAATGAATTATAACCCCGTCTTCTATTTTAGTATCTAGAATCCTAATTTTTTTCCTTCCTTCTGGACATAAAAATCCTTGGTCACCCAATTGACCGCCCCCCTCAGGATAGAAAAGTGTTCTATCTAAAATTACAAAGTGACTAGGGGGGGTGGTTACTTCACCAGAAAATATAAAATTATGAGATTCTTTATTCAATTCGCCACAAAATAACACTTTAGCAGAGAAATTAGTTAGTTTTGTGTCTTGATAATAATCTTGAATTGTCTTTGGAAATGAGGTCTTGAGAAATCGATTTTTGGTTTTCACCTTAGCAGCATCCTTGGTCAACCTAGCATTCCTATCTGCCATATCTGCAGAGAAACCAACTCGGACCGATAAATTTTTCCAACCTAAATCATGAGATATTTCCATTACCATATCTGGATTTAGGCCTCTTTCTTCTGATAATCTAAACAGTATTGAATCTGGAACTTCAGTAGCATTCTTTGGAATGTTTTTCAAGGCAGTTTTAACTGCAGATTCACCTTTTCTTAACATTTCATGATATCTGGACTCCTCTAAATCAAGAAGTAAAAGTATTCCTTTTTCATCTTGTATATAGCTTTCCATCACTAAATGATTTTCTATATGATGCTTTCCGAGTTCAGCTAGACTTATGTCTAATTTTAGATCTGATTTCATTCTACAAACTCTTCTGGCTAGCATCCTTGCTAGGTACCCTGCTTTTGTATTGCTTGGAATCAAACCATCACCCAACATATTACACAACGCATGCATATGATCAGGAATTGCATAAATAGCAGACAAAGGCTCTGTGAGACGTTTTAGGTCTGTGACGGATATCTCGATATTCTGATCTAATAATCTCTCAATCAGTCGAATGTAAAGAGAGTCTACATCAGTGCCAACATCAATGTTCAGTATACCTGCTAATCTAGAAAGTTCACTTAATAATGCACTCGTATCTACATTTAATTTCAGATTGTTGACCATCGATTCAAAACCTATAGTTTCTTTTAACCACAAAACGGATTCGGGATAAATTGCTTCGTATATTGTAGGAGTTCCCGCTGCCGCCCAACAAAATCTTTCTAGACCATAACCTGTATCTATTATCTGTAAGTCCATCTCACGATATCGTAACCCTTTGATTTCAATATCTCCATTTTCATGTTCTTCCAGATTCATAAAAACAAGGGTTGCTAATTCGAGACCTCCAACTATCACTTCGAGGGCTGCTCCTGCATTACCTCCTCCGGACCAAGGATTTTCAACGTAAGTTATGTCTCGAGGGTTTATTCCGAATGTATTTACCAACATATCATCACATAATCGGACGCATCTATCAATCCAATATACCACTTCACCATCATTTGGTCTGTTGAAAGAATGGTGAGCCATCATTTCGAAAGTTGTCAGATGCCTTCCTGAGCGTCCAACTGCTGCTACGTCGGTCAGCCTAATACATGGCTGAGAAATACACAAAGGGTTTGCAGGAGGAGGAACTTGCCCACTAGTTACATGAGGCTGAAAATCTGCGATACTTGCTATTGTTAAGTGGATATCATTTCTCCATCTCGCTACAACCGGATATGGCTCAATTTCAGTGTGATTTCTACTTGAGAAAAAATCAAGGAATGCTGCCCTCATTGAGTCCTTGAGTTTTTTTCCTGTCATTGGAAAACCATCAATTATTGGGCTGCCAATGAATGTATATGGATCCTCATGCGTGTCTCCCGATGTTTTCCTATTTTCATCCCTGGTCCAAAAATAAAGTCCTGTGACGGAACAGGTCTTCCTTGAGTGTCCTGATTCCTCCCAAAAAGGAATGTAAACATCTCCAAACACCACCTCATGCACATCCTTACGGGTGGCGGAATAGTCGGACTAACTTTAATACAATTGTTGAAAGACCTGTCCGAGTTATTGAAATGTGGGTTCTAATACGGTCGTTCATGTCAGTAGAGTGGAGAAACCATCTCCAGCCTGATAGCCCGGGTAGAATACGCATCAATAAACACGCTTCTATGAAAACAGATGCTATTTTAGTTGCAAACTTGGAGCATTTAGGAGAACACAGTGATGAGAGATCTCCAAACCAGTTAGTCAATACCGCTTCATTGGATGGAATTGTTGGTAATGCTTGGGCTATGGCCGATTGGCATTTCGGATATGGTTTCCCAATCGGAGGAGTTGTTGCAACTGATACTAATTACGGTAATGAAGGCGGAGCTATTTCTCCCGGTGGTGTCGGATTCGACATTAATTGTGGAGTCAGATTATGTTCACTGGACATAAATTACAATGATATTGATGCCAAGTCTCTAGCGAAAAAACTGGCGGATAAAATACCAGCAGGAGCTACAAGTAAGGGAGGAGTCATTCTTGATTCTAAAGAAATTGACATGATTCTTTCGGAAGGTGCAAATGCAGCAATTGAAATGGGTTGGGGAGAATACAGAGACCTTGAGTTCACAGAATCAAATGGACTTCTAGATACGAGTCAAAGAGATTTAGGCGAAAGAGCTAAGAAAAGAGGCGCAAAATCAATGGGAACATTAGGTTCAGGAAATCACTTTCTTGAATTACAAGTTGTCGACAGAATTGTAGATGAAAAAGCGGCTAAAGCATTCGGAATCCGAGAAGGGCAAATCACAGCAATGATCCACACTGGATCGAGAGGTTTGGGGCATCAGGTTTGTTCTGATCATGTGTCAAACATTGAACAACACTATTCCAGAAGAGGCGAGAACTGGTATGCAAAAAAATGGAACATGGAAATACCGGACAGGCAGCTGGCATCAGCTCCGATATTCAGTAAAGAAGGCCAACAATATTTTGATTCAATGTCCGCAGCAGGCAACTTTGCGTTTGCAAATCGTTCAACTTTAACTCAAAGATTGAGGAATATATTGAGAGATGAAATAAAAACCGATGGAGACCTAGAGGTAATATATGATGTTAGTCATAATATTGCAAAAATTGAGGACCACAAAGTTCACGGTGTTTCTTGTGAATGCTGTGTTCATCGAAAGGGAGCTACAAGGGCTCTAGGTGGAGACCACCCAGAGTTAGCAAGCAGGTTTTCAGGAATAGGGCAACCAGTCTTAGTCCCAGGTGATATGGGTACAGCTTCATGGATTTTATCCGGTCCTCAAAGTGGAGGCAATGACGCATTCTCATCCTCATGTCACGGTGCAGGAAGAAGGCTTTCAAGAACAGCAGCAAGGAATCAAATCAATTCCTCGGAACTTAGGAAACAACTTGAGAAAAATGGAATTAATGTCCACACAAAAACACCGAACGTTCTCTCGGAGGAAGCACCAGATGCCTACAAGGATGTTGATGAAGTTATACGGTTAACACACGAGGCAGGTTTGGCCAGACCTGTCGCTAGAATGAAACCTTTCGCAGTGATCAAAGGGTAACTATTTTTTTTGATAATGGATTTCAATAACATCATTATCTTGCATCAAGTAATTTTCAAAATCCTCATTGATTTCCCCATTAACAAACATTACAATTTCATGTTCATCATCTACTTGATTGTCTAGTATTTGGTCAGAATCAAACACTTCACCCCAGATATTGAAAAAAGCCCCTAAGGGTGCGTAAATTTGGCTCGGTGTTTCAATATGCAATCTGCCTGAGTCATCATGTGTATGGATTCCCCTCATACCGTCTGGACATTTAGAATCCTGTATCCCGACATTCTGAGGGATATATTGTTCATTTCCATTAATTATTATTGATAAACTACTGTGTGTATGACTGATGTCACTTGAGTGGCTTCCGAGACAGGTTTCTTCTATTGCCCATGAATCATTTTCAATCAAATCAGTATTACCAGTTGTACTCAAAATGACAAATACTAAAGTTGCCGCTATTGCTCCTCCAAACATGATTTTCTCTAAATCCATGATGCCCCGGAGACGGTAGTTCTCTTGAACTATGAGGTTCTAGGAATATCAATGAACGTATTACGGGATAGCCCCCCATACTGGGAATTGGCCAAAAAAGAATTATCCAGTAATGATAAGACACTTGCAGACATAATTGAAAAATATGATGATCTAGAGTTGATTTCCAGAGGCGATATTTTCTTCACATTGATTAGGTCTATAATCGGTCAACAAATATCAGTCAAAGCAGCATCGACGGTTTGGTCGAAATTTACCAAAGAAGTGGGAGACATTAAACCAGAAAATATCCTATCGACTGATATCGAAAAAATGAGAGAATGCGGCCTATCTAAGAGAAAAACCGAATATATCCTTGGCATTTCAGAATCATGGAGTGAATACAAGAATCATGACTGGAATAATATGAGCGATCAAGAAGTAATAGAGGAATTAATCAAGTTGAGAGGCGTTGGTAAATGGACAGCTGAAATGATTCTCATATTCACATTGCTAAGACCTGATATTTTTCCGATAGGAGATATTGGAATGATTAGAGGAATTGAAAAATCCTATAATTCAGGCGTAAAAATGTCCATTGAAGATTTATATGCCTTATCTGAAAATTGGAAACCATGGCGCACTGTAGCATGTTGTTTCATGTGGAGGACTGTAGATCCAGAACCAGTTGAGTATTGATTACATACAATATCCACGTTTTGGTTGATTTGGTATTGTCGGAGCAGCACCCGATTGGACGCCATCTGCCTCTTCCATGATTACAGTAAGGAGCGTATTTACTAAAACTTTCAAGTCTTCGACTTCATTTTTCAACTCTTCTACACTAATTGCATCGCTACTTTTACTCATCCCAATCCCATCCAAGGAATTTCTTCCTCAGAGTGTCTAAGGTAACTGAATAGCCTATAAAGACAATAGTAAGAAATGTGATGAAGATAGAGATTATTTAGGGTTTGAAAATTACCCAAGAGACAATCCCTAATCCTCATCTTCTTCTTCGTATTCCCAATCCCCTTCTTCATATTCATCTTCATCATCATCGTAATAATAATCATCATCACCACGATTACGCATCACCAGAATAGCTACTACAGAGACAGCAATCACAGCAACTGCGATTACCATGTAGAGCCCCGTATCTGATTCGGCTTCAACAGGCAGCGGTTGAACATTAATGCCCGACAGATCAATATTATTTCCATTATCATTATTCCAATCCATTTCTCCAGTTTCGGGATCTTCTACAATCAAAACCAGTAATGGTTGACCTTCTTTCCAGGATTCCCACTGGAATGTTGCAATAACACTGGATGATTGAGCACCCAAATTAATGACCGTATTTCCTTCTGACAAAGTTGTCAAAGCAGGTGACCATTGTCCTGTCTCTGGATTTAGTTCATATAGCCCAACCGTAATTGTTCCTTCTCTCTTACCGTCGTTTTCCCAAAACGTTTGCATGGTTAACATCTCACCAAGAACAGGCGTAGACGTTGGATTTATTACGACTCGAGTATATTCTGGATTAAACTTCATTATTCTAAGAGTCGGCATTCTTGGAGAAGACTCGCTTCCAAGTCCTGTAACGGCATTGCCTGCTTTATCTGTTGAGGTGACCCAGAAAGCAATTTGATCTCCTTGTTCAATAGACATGCCATTTAGTGGAGTGAAATCAATGTAACCTTGGTAAACGTCTCTACTTTCTCCATCATCAATCATGGTTAGTTGACCAGTATTTTCAGAACCTGCAACTGCGGTTCCGGATCTAAGAATGACCCAAGCAACATCCAAGGGGCCTTCGATCATACCAATTTCGTCAACCATCGTCACTGTAATGAAAACATCATTGATTAGGTCTGATTCTAGTAAAACCAATGATGAATCTGGATAATTTAATTGATCAAACAATACAGTTGGAGCTTTACTGTCAACAGTTACTGAAGCGTCTGAATTAATATCAGAAGATCCAGAACCTGGAACATTCAAAACTTCTGTGGAAACCGCCATCGTTGGATTGAGTGGCACTCTTGAAGGTAGAATCATTGAACTATCAAAACTGGCGTCTTCATTGACTGAGGTCACAATAGATATTTCCTGAGTACCGTAAATTACAGTGAATTCGACTTCAAGGTTTTGTGGTATATCCGTTGCAATTATACCCGAACCAGAATGATAAACTGAGCCACTCATCCTAAATTCATCTCCTTTGCCCAGATAGACTGAAACTCCATCTGAATCGGCTTGGGGAGGAGTGAGATCTTCGATACTATCTGGAATTGCGACATACTTGTTATCAAGGAACCAAGATAATTCTCCAATATTATTTTGCTCCGCAACTGTAGCAAAATCATCTACTATTGAAACTCCAGGTTTACAAGAATTTTGATTCTCTTCCCAAGGGAAATCCCAAGACACTTCAAATAGCATTGAAAGTTGAACAGTGTCTGTAGAAACCTGCATTGTTTGGACAGAAATTGGTGTTACAAAACTACTATCGTCCGACCATATTGTCCCCCTTGAAGGATCATAACTCATCTTTCCTAATTCGCTGGAACCAACACCACAAAGCATTATTGTGATGTTATCCAATGTATTCAATCCATTGGCTTCTTCAATTTGCATAGTAAATGTGTGTTGATTACCAGGCAACAAATAACCTAATTCCCGATCTAAAGAGTAACCCGCGGATTTGATGCTAGTAGGCTCATCTGTAGCTACTACAACCGTTGCCCATGCATTAGATGCTCCAGGACCACCGCCGGTACCTCCATCTTGATAGGTTAAACCTGCCCAATCAGTACCTTCAAGATAAATGTGGACCGGAGAATTAAAACTTTGTTGAGTTACATCAATTCCTACAAAGTTAACTTGTTGTTGACCAGTCATTCCAGAGGTCAAAGGCTGTACCATTGACAAATACTCATCTTCATCAGCAATCCCATCATCATTTGTATCATCTACTGATCCACGCCAATATTTCATCGTTAGAGTTTCCCCTCTGGCTTCGGATTCATCAACTGTTACGAAAAGAGATAACGGTGTAGTTGGATCCCAGACTTTCCCATGAGCTGCTTTTAGACCAGAAGGAGTATTGACTTCGAGTGGCCCAGCCACAGGAGGTTCATGGTCAATTCTTACGTTCACTGACGGAGGAGTTCCAGTAGCGTCCTCTGCACCTAAAGAGTATCCAGTAGGGCCTACGGTATTCATCATTGGAGATAAATAGACATTTGAAAGACCAGTTGGAGATGAAATTAATGAGGTATATTTACCTCCATCTTCAGAAGTTAAGAGATAACTTAAACCTGAAATATTCAATCCAACTGTGAAATCAGTCGCCTGAGGTCTAACTGCAATAGAGTCTTGGAATTTTACTGTACCGGTGATATTCAGTTCGCTACCATCAGTCATTGTAAAAGGATAGAAAGTCGAATACTGATTTGATAAAAGTCTCCCATATTGGTCTCTGACTTCAAAAGAATCAATCATTAAATCATTTTCTACAGCATTCTTTCCAGATTCACCGCTGTGAGAAACGGATGGCCATACAGTTTCACCGGATAAATCAAATGCCTGAGATACCCAGCGTATAGAATTAACATCATCCCACATCCAACTGACATCAAACATCCAGTGTACAGTTACGTCTTCATAGCCATCATTATGGGTTGTGATATCTATGAATGTTGAAGGATTCATTGGAGCCACTGTTGAACCTGATATTTGAGTAAATGTAACACTATCAGAACCTTGACCCCACAAACCGTCATTACTGTTGGTAACCTCAAACATTAAAATTTCACCATCGGACGCAATTCCTCGAAGAGAAATTTTTTCCAAATTAGAATTATCAATAAGGTGATGATGTTTAGTAATTATTTCCACTGTCTCGCCATTTGGATAAAGAGTGTTTGGCACCACGAAATCTCTATTGGTTACTATGTAATCAAATTCAAGGTCTCCATCAATAGAAACAGATCCTGTGTCCGCAGTAATATTAACTGGAATTGATACTTGGGTTGGTGGAGGATCATCCTGAGTCAATGAGTTATGGTATCCGGAGATTGAAGGACCTAATCCTGATACATTTTCAAAGATTAAGTATCCAATTCCAATAGTCGTAATGGTAACAGTTTGTGCGTAATTTGATTCCAGAGTTATCGAAACATCTCTCCACTGTCTCCCGGTGTCTGTATCCGTGTAAGATGTAGGTAATGAATTTATACCGGAAATCTGACTGTAGTCTAAAATACAATAGAATATTTCGTTATTTGAAGAACTGGTTTGGCTTGAAGAACCCACCGTCAGACTGATTGGTGATTCAAATATCCCATCTGAATCAGGAGAAACACTGATAATTCCGTTGTTAACAGCTGCCAATGAAGGCAATCTGACCATAATCGATGAGGGAGTTCCAGATTCTAAATTAATCGTTGAGCTAGTTGAAATTGTTTCAAGTCCATCAGAAATCAACGATTGCCATCCGTAATGACCGAAATCTGAGCCGATAGGGAATGACCAATCCACGGAACCATCATTCAGAACGTCGATAGATGGGTTTTTAGCTGGTTCAGCGAAGTTTGATGAAATGACCATTCTATCAATCCATCCGTTGGTGGGCAAGGATACAGACAGAGAGAAACCAGTTTGAGGAGTGGAAAATGGAATTGAACCTTGAGTAGTTTGCCCCAATGTCGCTCCGGTATATGAATAAGCAGTTATCATCAAACCACTTGAGAAATTTCCTGAAAGGGTCACGCTTTTAATTGGTCTTGATGATTGTATATAATCAGAAGTAATTGTACCTGCAATACTCGTTGCGTTTAGTAGTTCATCGACTACCTCAATACTAGGACTGAAATCCCATCCATTGTAATCTGCACTTGAAGCAGCAAGGTATCTCTTACCGCCGATACTTATTTTAGTTAATTTAGGAGATACTTGTTCATCATTTGTATCCATCAATACTTTTATTCTTACAGAAGTATATTCTGAATCAACACCTGCTAGGGAGAATGGGAAGCTAAGATTATCATACCCAGGTAAGACATCGTCATTAAGATCTAACACACTACCTCTGATTGAAGTATTCTCGGGGACTGTTGCCTCAATATCTACCCATCCATAATTGAATAAATCGACATTACCCGTTAATGGAACTGCATTGCTTATCCAGTGTCCTCCAGAACCATAATTAGCGGTTAATATTCCGAAATTATCGATATAAGCACCTTGATATGTAACAGAAGAATCTGTAGATAATCGGAATCGGAACCTCAACTCGTCGCCAGCATAATTTGAGAGAGGCGCTTGTCTGTTTTCAAACTCGTCTTGATTACAATCCCCACCCATCCAAGCATCGTGACCATACATCTGATTTCCAGAAAATCCAGGTGAGCCATCGTACCAACCAGGAATTTGTGGATCAAAGTAACTCCATGAACCGCCATTGACTTGTATCTGTAATCCAACAGCGTCCCAACTGTTTTCGGTACAAATCCATTTGTCGAATGTCACATATGCTAAACCGTCACTAGGAATTTCATAGGTAGGAGAAGTAAGTAATGAATTCTGGTTGTTTCCATAGACACCATTTAGATTTGTACCATAAACATAAGGGAATGAAGGTTCATCACTAGGACCCGCAGAGGAGCCCAGTTGTCCATAATTCCATGCAGATTGTTTTGACCATCCAGGAGCATTACTTGTAGAAGGGTTTGATGCTGTAGAATCTTCAAAACCAAACTTTTCTTCCAATTCTCCTCCATTAAAGATGTAATAATTCCAGTCATCATAACCCACACTTGTACCAATACCAGTACCATAGTGACTCATAGAAGAGGGATTCTCCAAATCATCTCTAAACAGAATAGCACCTGAATTATCTACTACACGAATATCTTCAAGGGTAAAACCTTCTTTTGAATCGCCTGGGTAGTTTCCGCCGTAATTTGTATAAGCATCTGTGTCAACTACAAATCGAATATATACATTAGCTTGATTTTGATATGCAGATGGAATATCGTATTCAACGGTTCTGATTATGTTACTCTGATCTCCAAACACTCCATCATAGGAAGGGTAACCGGGGATAGCCCCAGCGCGATCCTCACACGCATTGGCAGTAGATGTTGTTCCAGTAGAAGAAAGGTCATACCATGTGTTATTATTGAGTGATAATTCAATGCAGGCATTATCGCTATATGATCCTTGTAAGTCCCATTCCATATCTATTTCAATCGAAGATGTAGAATTAGTACCGGATAGATCAATCATTCTCTGAAGCGCACCATACGAGTTTGCCACGTAGTTGCAATTTGAGCCTGTAGGAGAAATACAGCCATGATGCCAAACCCCGAAATTAACTCCATCATTATTGAAATCGATATTATCCAAGAACCATCCTGGCCTCTCATAAGAAGCGTTGGGAGAGGTCCAGATATGGAATCTGAATTGTATTTTTGAGGCATTGTTAATGTCAGGAATCGAAGAAATGCTTATGTTTTCGCTCAGCCATCCGCTGTGAGTGGAAGATGCGAAAACTGGGACCGCCCCACCAGTAGGTGCACCATTAGGGGTAGGTCCATCGAGAGACATGGTACTTGGATAGCCTCCATCCGGAGTAATATATGTCCAGTTATTCCAACTTCCAGTGTTTATTCTGTATTCTACCCATGTTCCATCACCGCCGCCTGATGCTGTACTGTCCAAGTGATACCAATGGTCAAACGTCATGTAGAGACCGTTGAAGGTATCCGAATCAGGTAGATCAACTTGAGGTAATAGGAAAGAACTGGTTGTACCACGCGGAACTGCTGAACCGGGCATTGTTCCAACAGCAACAATGCCTTCTGATGCTGAAGATGGAATTGTACCATATGGCATAGTTTGGCTGCTTCCTAAATTAGTTCCATTTAGATTGAATGTTGTTGCACCCCACATTTCCTGCATGTTACAGAGATAGGTGGTTTCCGTAATTTCAGCTGTATCAAGTGTAGAGTCTTCATCTGTGTCCATTCCAGCGTTAACCATGTGACCGCCCAACAAACATTGAGAATTCGAGCCTGCTGCAACTGAAGTTACTGTTATTTCATAGTCGAAAAATCCTCCTAATCCTGCACTTATAACCGCCGAATTTCCAGATGAACTTGGAATAATTGTTGGAGAACTTGTATATCCGCTTCCTCCATTATCAACAAATGCCTCGTAAATAGCTCCGGTTGATGATAGAACGGCAGACAACTGAGCGCTACTACCATTCGTACTTGATACTAATACGTACATTGTCTGTTGTGAAATATATCCAGAACCTCCGTCACTTATTGAAATCGAAGTGATTGAACCATCGCTAGCCACGCTACCTACTGATGCTGATGCACCTGATCCTGTACATCCCCCTGGACAAACAAAAGATAGTGAATCACCAACCTCATATCCTGTACCTCCGTTAGAAACAGAAATACTATCAATAGCACTACTAATTGAGTAAGTTCCGGAGAAACCACTACCTGAGCCTCCTGAGGCGGACAATGTCCCCGCAGTGTATCCATTACCTCCGTTGGTTACATTCAGAGTTGTTATGCTGTCTTCGAGAGCATTGCCACTGCAAAACATCAATGTATCTGTAATTTCTCCAATGTTCAATGAACCATCGAAATTATTGTCATAACCATGGTCAACCCATGAGCCTGTAAGATTATTACATTCTGTGACAGATGTAGAAGAATCTACAGAATAAACATGTTGCCAACCCGGAGAATATGTGTAAATATCATTCATTGATACATCGATATCGCCTTCATCAAATGTACTAATGTTTGATCTGGTGCCGTCATCAAGTAGAGTAATCTGTTCCAAGTCCTCAATATAATTAGTACCAAAAAATCTTCCTGTATCCAAATCTGTTCCTTCCCACACAATTCCTGGTTCCATAGACGTTGCTGTTTCTGTATTAGTTACATGAAGCCAACCATCCTGAACCGTAGCATTTCCTGGTACCCGGAATCCGGTTAACGTAATCCCTTCGTCTGGAGGATTTACAGAACTTGGACCTGTCCAAGAAGTTGTGGCAGCAGATGTCAGCGGGGCGATTATCATCAATAACACTAGAGCTAGTGCAGTCCTACGGCGGTCAGACATGTCTATCTCGTTTGTTTATTACATTATGAAGTTATTTCCGTAACATTGTGGAAGGTAAAGAAAAAGAGTAATTTCAATTTGAAAAATGGAGCCACTGGGGAGAATTGAACTCCCGACCTTCCCATTACCAATGGGATGCTATACCCCTAAGCCACAGTGGCGGCATATAACCCAAAAACAATAGCGATTTAATCACTGCGGAAGGAGGTTCAAAATCATATAGTTATAGCAACAGACTCAAAATGTCTGAGATGGTCGGCCACATTGAAGCCGAGGTCGCATAGCCTGGTATTGCGCATGACTGGAAATCATGTGGGATTTTCCCTCGGGAGTTCAAATCTCCCTCTCGGCGCCATTTATTCCTTTAGAGATTAGATTCAGTTTTACAATAACCATGCAGATTATGTTTCATTTAATCCAAATTAGGGAGTGATTTAATGCAGTATTTCATCTCGCGTCAATCAAAGGAGGTTGCGTTCAATGGCAGATGAAAAGGAAATTACGAATCAAGAGTCAATTAGACTCAGTGAAATTACATTGAATTACAAGCTTTCCGAATACAACGAAAATCTAAAAATATTTGATAAATTTATGCAAGAATCAAAATTTCATTTCAAGATGATTTCGAGAGGATGGGGGGCATTTGAATTTTCAATTTTTGGAGTAGGAGTACTCGCAATTATTCTGGGGTCCTGGGATTTAGGAATCGGGGAATTAAAGAGCGGAGGAGATTATAATAGAGTTGGAAGTGAAGGAATGTTATTTCTCAAAGACCTGTCACTAATGTTATCGCTTTTGTCAATAATCGCTTGGGCGGTTTTTGTTATACAATTGTTCATTCGTTTCCCAATTATGAGGGAAAACCTTGTGTGGATGATGGTCGGAATGATTGCAGTACAAATAGGGTATATCTACACATATACTGATAATCCAGAATTTCCTGTTAATATCAGTTTAGGAATGCTCGCCCCAATTATTCTTGTAAATCTAATTTTTTCATTCCTCGTGATTTTTGTTGTACACAGAGCAGTTATCGAAACAAGAGATGTGCACGTAATCGAAAGACATTCGCATCCTGACCCAAGAATTGTCGCGATAGCTTGGAAAGATCATAGTCTAAAGCTGTGGAGTCTAGGATTAGGTACATGGATGGTTTTGGTGAACATTTTCTCTTGGTCCGCATCAAAATCAGTAGCATTACGGCCAACATCCACTGAAGAAGCCGTATTTAGTTACCCTTGGTTATATCTAATCTGCAGCATAATTTCAATATTCCTTTTGATACACATTATTTGGTATCCCCAGTTTATGCTAGGAGCTGCCGAAGACAGAATCCAATCAGTGAGAGCAAGGGAAGTTTCAGGAGAAATCAATTACAAATCTACGATGGAAATTCAAGGAATTTGTCCCATCTGTAAAGAAGAAACAGCAGCTATTCAGAAAACAAATGGACAAATAACTGTCCCATGTGAGTACAATTGTGGCGGAGTAGGAGCACCAGGTTCTGTATGCGGTGAATGTGAAATGACGATACCAACTAGAATCAATTGTGCTAATTGTAAATCAAACACAACTATATCCAGTCACTTTAGTCGGCAAGATGCATGGTGATTTTATTATAATCTTAATAGATGGTTGTTAATATGATATGGGGTGTAATTCTGGAATGGATTGGTTTCATCTTTTTTGAAGTTATACTGTCATCAATATTGTACGTAATTAATAAAATCTATTATGGACTTATTTGGATAATTAATCTTTCCAAAACTGTAATATTTTCTATATTCAGTGAGATATCAGAAAAAACAAATGAAAAAGGCTTGGAATCAAAAGAGATAAACATTGAGGGCAAGAATGCGATTAATGTAATTAATGCATCAAAAACAAGAGATGAAGATGTATTCAAATTACTGGTTGGCTTCTCGATTACTTTAGTATCAGGATTTGTCGTAGCTGTAATACTTTTATGGCTATTTTTTACAATGAATGGAGAAGCATTTGGATTCAGTCCACCTCAATCACTGATCACATGGGAAGACGAGTACAGAGATATGACGGGTCTAAACGAAATCGAAGGATTGGATGGCACAGGAATATCATTATGCATTGTTGACTCTGGAATAGATGTTTCACACCCTGATCTAAAAAATATCAAACTTATGGGCTGGAATGACATCATTAATTCTAGTCCGGACCCATACGATGACGATGGCCATGGAACTGCAATGGCTGGAATAATTGTAGCAAATGGGGGCCTGAATGGAGTTGCAAAGAATGTTGATTTATATGTTGCAAAGGCGATTAATTCAGAAGGTTCAGGTACTGATGATGGAATCGCGGAAGCCGTAGATTGGTGTGTTTCCCAGAATAGTGACATTATTTCTTTGAGTTTAGGTGGAGGACAAGGCATTGGTGGAGACTTATTTACCACAGATTCGCTAGAAATCGCTGTTGAAAATGCGATAGATCAAGGAGTATATGTTGTTGCAGCAGCAGGTAATGATGGTGAGAATGATGACGGCGATGTTTCATCACCTGGTTCAGTAGAGAATGTTATTTGTGTTGGCGGGGTCACCAGACTTGGCAACGTTTGGTCGGGAAGTTCAGAGGGAGATAACAATGGCAGATTGTGGCCAAATCCAATTTTCCCAAGGGATAATCCCGATAAAAAGCCGGAGGTAATTGCACCAGGGCTCGAAGTTCCGGTTCTAATGACCAATTCTGAATCTTGGTGGGGATGGTCAAGTGGCACTTCTGCTTCAACTGCATGGGTCTCCGGAGGATTAGCATTATTTCTACAAGAATATCCTGATTTTCAAAGAAATACCGATAGTGATTCAGCTAAAATAGAAGAATTTAAACAGCTATTGAGCGAAAATTCTGATATGAATGATGGACAAAGCCAGCATGATGACCATTTCGGTTATGGAGTCTTTAATATTGATTCTTTGATTAACTCAGGAGATTCCAATTCGTCCAGTTTTACAGAGTATAAATTTGATCGCCAAAATACGCCCATGAAGAAGAATATTTTCGATATTTTTCAAATTGAGCGCCGAATAACGGCAAGTGTACCGCCGGATAGTTCTATGAACGCCATGGAATGATTTTGATTACATTCACGAATAACTTCCATCCATTGATTAAATGACTCAACTTTCCTCTGAGCATCATTTGGTTCTTGCCCATCTTCAGGCACACCTACGTCACCGGTTGGGACTTCTGGCTCTTTTACAAGTATGAAACCGCCGATTGAAATTACATTCAATGCTGCTTTCGTAGCGGACGCTCTTTGATTTTCTGGTAGATCTATAATTATCAAATCTATTGGTTGAGGTAAAGGAGATGGCTGGGCACTAGTTGGTAGAGCTGCTGTTGCGATAGACCATGAGGATGTTTCTGCAGTTATTTCTTTCCACGATCGTGTCAAAACTTGTGTCCACTGTTCTGAGGAATGTCTACGAATCAGACGATCGATTATTACTCCGAACTTACCAGCTGGTTCTATGATTCTAAAAGTATCAGGTCTAGCCCTCGGCGATTCGGGAGGATTTGCTGGATCACCTGTCCATAGGTCTAGTAGCCAAGCTGTTAAATGACCTATTCCTCCACCTACCAGTACAGCATTTCTGATGGGTATTTTAGATGCAATATCTCTAATTTTAACTCTAAATGCACGGGACAAAGGTATTAGATTCATATGTAGCATTTGTTGACCAATGCTGGCTGCAATCTCTGGTTCGTTATCA